>OBKF01000092.1_pt1 | contig 70182 bp, 100 predicted proteins | sample 1481561 | NCBI WGS metagenome assembly OBKF01 (sample SAMN00265068, study PRJEB22529) | human gut metagenome
GAACACCTACGGCAACGCCAACAATGGCACCGCAAGGAATTCCAATGGGCTCGCCCCGGCTTTCAGAGTCTAATCCTGAATCTACCAAAAAGCAAGCCCACGAAAGTGGGCGTGTTCAAACCAATTAAATAACTTGCGGGTGGGGATGGTACACCCTTTGTGGTCAGGGATGGGGGCCATCCCCCCCCACCCCTACTTTAATTATAAATTTGAAGGTACACCCCTTGTGGTTAGGGACGGAGATAACAGCTCATTGAGTACGATTATCTCTAAATCCAAAAAGGAATGAAAGGAGAGTTTATGTCAGTTCTAAAGGCGCACCGGTCTGAAAGCAAAGCGGAATACATCAATACTGCAAACAAGATTTACGTTCAGACCATCGGATTCTTATCCCGATTATCTTCAAGGTACTCAAGATTATTAGCAACACCAGTTTCTATGCTTGCATCAGAGGTATTAGACCACGCAGAAAAAGCGAATAGTATTTACCCATCTGATGAACAGAGGAAGGAGCTAAGAAAGCATCACCTTCTTGAATCACGAGCAGCACTTATGGCCCTTGATGTTCACTTGCTTCAATGCTATCTGATTATGCTCACTAACCCAGAAGGTTGTTTTACAACTGCAAGTGGTAGAAATGTTTCATCTTCAGATGCTATGAAAAAATTAGACCATATGTCGCAAGAGCTCGGTGAGTTAATTGACCTTGAAGACGCTCTTTTAAGGAATGTTCTCAAGAGTGACAAGAAACGGTAAGTAAAAACATATGGGTGCATTTCTGTTAAACCTTGTCGCGGGGTTCTTTGTGGACTCCGGTGTTCCACTGCTAATTGGTGGGAGCGTTCCCCTAATTACAACAACAGCAACAACTTCTGCAATGTGAACACCAACGGCAACGCCAACAATAACAACGCAAGGAATTCCAATGGGCTCGCCCCGGATTTCGTAAGCCAGAAATGGTTTGGGTCAAATACAGTAGCTCGCATGAGAGTGAACCACGACCTTTACGAAAGGAGAAATGTTTCCCGTGACTACGTCCGAAACTGCCCTTTGATGCTTCTGCACGAACGCCGCCGGTAAACCGAGCGTGCATGGCGAGGGATATGTCTCAACTCGTTTCATGTGTATCCAGCAAAGCAGATTAGACGACATCCAACAAGACATCTGTACGGAGGGCGAAAAATTATTTTTTATGAGTAGAAGAAAAGGCAGATATGAAAGGAGACAAGCCAAGCGCGAGGCAAACAAAATTAAACGATGCCAAGAGGTTGGTGGTCTCAACAATGTATTTACATACCACGACATGTTCCTGTCTGGTAGAAAGTGTTGTAACGGAGTTAGATGGAAGAACAGTGCTCAACGGTTTGAACTTCATCTGTTCTCCGGCACAGCGGCCAGAAGGCGTGAGATATTAGAGCATAAATGGAAGCCTTCTAAGTATGTTCATTTTACAATTTCAGAGCGCGGGAAAACAAGACCTATTGATGCCCCATGTATCCAAGATAGGCAGATGCAAAAGGTCTTTACCAAAAAAGTTTTGTTGCCGTTGTACTTACCAGGAATGATATGGAACAACGGCGCAAGTCTGCCTGGGAAGGGTTTTGAATTCTCAAAACGAGAGCTCAGGAAAGATTTGCGATGGCACTTTAGAAAGTACGGGCTTGAGGGATATGTAATCCTTATTGACTTCAAGCAGTTTTTCCCATCCGTCTCGCATGAAATGATATTCAGACGACATGATGAGCTAATACGGAACAAAGATTTACACGATATTGCTAATGCAATCGTGGATACTGTTCCAGGAGGCGAAGGGCTCCCACTTGGCGTCGAACCGAGCCAGGCCGAAATGATTGCATTCCCATCGGCTCTTGATAACTACATTAAGTGCCAACTCTCCATTAAGTGCTTTGGGCACTATATGGACGACTATTACATTCTTGTGCCTCCTGATAAAGACCCAAAGGAAATCATGAGGCTTGTAATTGCTAAAGCAGAAAGCCTTCGTCTAACTGTAAGTTTATCCAAGTCCAGGATTGTTCCGCTCACTAAGCCGTTCAAATATTGTAAGGCTAAATATCATTTGACTGAAACCGGCAAGGTAATAGTGAATGGTAATAGAGACGGAGTCAAGCGGGCTCGAAAGAAAATAAAGGCTTTCTATCAGAAAATTCAAAACGGCGAAATGAATTACGAAGACCTGTGGACTTCGATTAACGGAATCTTCGCCTACTTTGAAAGTTACAACGACCATGGCCGTGTCTTACGGTTGCGTAGACTATTCTATGCCGTGTTCGGGTTCTCTCCAGAACGCATCGAAAACTTTAGAGAAAGAGGAATTAAAGGTGAAGTACATTGTTCATAAAAGATTTAAGAGCAAGGCAATCTGCGGGTATGTAAATCTTCCCGCATTAACCGAATGTGAATGTGTTGATGGGCGCATTGTCTGTAATGGCAAAATTATTTGCAACGAACGCAGTGAGAACGCCCACCAGTATTTTTCACAGAATGAGGACGGGCTTGGTATGGTTCGTGGAAAGCTGACCCAATCCATTCAGCGCACACTGAGCAAGCGTGATGCTAACTACCAAAACAGATGGGACAAGGTGTGGTCAGACGAGGTCTGTCAAAAGTACAAGCGCGAGGACTACGAAGACTTTTGGCTTTGGAACCACGATTTCTATCAGGCCGATATCGATGTGCTACGGCATATCGCAAAGTTAGTCGGCGCAAAGGAGGATACATAAATGTTTCGCATTATCAAAATTGATGGCACAGAGCTTGGTATTACGGATTCTGTAAACTATATCAAGATTGGGGAAAGCGGTGATTACGCTACTGCTTCTGAGCAAGATGCAATCGGTATCGCGTTCAACAGTGAACCATACAATTTACTTGGGCATGAAGATATTGAGGGTGCTGATACTGTCATTGTGTCTAATGTAAATGGTGGTAATATGGTTTATGAACAACGCAACTTAATTGATGAGCTTATAATTGCAGCACTGGAGGTGTGAGTATGAAGGAAAAGCTGAGAGATATGTATGAAAGCCAGTTAATTGATACAACTGGCCTTTTAAAAGCAATTGAGCGTGGGTGGGCAACTATATCAGATATTGTAGAAATTGTTGGCGAAGATAATGCTCTGTCTGTGATTATGACTGCAAAGCTTTCCGAAATTTCTAATGCCTGCAATACAGTAATTGTATCTGGTGTTGATATTACATTTGGCGAGGAAAGCGTACACTTTAACCTGAGCATTGAAGACCAATCTAATATCAACAACTTATTCCGCGTTGTCGAATTGGGCGGGACTGAATTCCCATACCAGTCTGACGGTGGTGTATGCCGAGTTTATTCGGCTGCCGAAATTGTACAAATTTATATTGCCGCACAGACACTTATTACATCTCAAACCACCTATCATAACGAACTGAAACAATATGTACAGACTCTGACTAGCGTAGAAGATATTTCTGCGGTTAAGTATGGTATGACACTGCCCGAGCCATACCTGTCCGAGATGAATGAAAAGCTTGCTGTCGCACAGCAACAGATGCAATCAATCGTTTCTAAGATGGCTCAGACTGCGGCGGCTGAAAAGGCGTAACATTTATGTCTTTGTATCATGTATTGAAGTCTGCCATACTAGCAGTGATTGGTGGTTTAATTTATATTTTGATTGAACTTATTTGGCGTGGACACTCCCATATATCTATGTTTGTGCTAGGCGGCGTATGCTTCGTCGCAATTGGGCTTATCAACGAACTATTTCCGTGGGAACTTGGAATTGTGTGGCAGTCTATGATAGGCGCAGTGCTCGTAACGGCGTTGGAGTTCATAACTGGCCTTATTGTAAATATTTGGCTTGGCCTTGGTGTATGGGATTACTCAGATGTACCATTGAACATTATGGGGCAAATTTGCCTACCATTTTCTTTGGCCTGGATGGGTTTATCTGCAGTTGCAATCATATTAGATGATTATTTGCGACACTGGATGTTCGGCGAAGAAAAGCCGCATTATAAGCCCGTATGAATTTTTTGTTGTATATATGAAAATAGTGGGAGCACGGCAATCAACCGGCTCCCACTTTACATATTTGCACATAAAATAATGGATTTATAAGGGGGTCTTTTATGGACGGTGAAGTAATATGGATACCTCAAAACAGATATGGTTGTTTCTAAAATCGCATGGATTAAATGATTACGGTGCGGCAGGATTGATGGGAAACCTGTATGCGGAAAGTGGTTTGAACCCACAAAATTTGCAAAACAGTTATGAAAAGAAGCTCGGCTACACTGACGCAACTTATACTGCGGCGGTCGATAGCGGAGCTTATTCTAATTTTGTGCGGGATAGTGCCGGGTATGGGCTTGCCCAGTGGACATACTGGTCTCGTAAACAGGGCCTACTTGACTTCTGCAAGGCCACAGGAGCATCTATCGGAGACCTTGATACCCAACTAGGCTTCCTGTTAAAAGAGCTGTCAGAGAGCTTTCCTGGCGTTCTGAGCGTTCTCAAAAATGCGGCTTCGATTCGTGAAGCGTCTAATGCTGTCTTGTTTGATTTTGAGCGCCCTGCAAATCAAGGTTCATCCGTGCAAAACAAACGTGCTTCATATGGTCAAGTATACTTTGACAAATACTCAAACGGGAAAGGAGATGAATTGTCTATGAGTAATAGTCCTCTTGCCACATATACAAATATTTCTCCAAACAAAAATAGTCCGCGTAACCATGCAATCGACCGAGTGACCATTCACTGTTTTGTTGGACAAGTTACTGCTAAAAGAGGGTGTGATGTCTTTAAACCGTCTAGTAAGAAAGCATCCTGCAATTACGTTGTTGGATATGATGGTAGCATTGGACTTTGTGTGGATGAGAAAGACCGCTCATGGTGTTCTTCAAGTTCTGCAAATGATAATCGTGCAATTACGATTGAAACAGCAAGCGATAACTATGACCCATATGCAGTAACAGATAAAGCCTACGCAGCATTGATTGATTTAGTTACCGACATCTGCAAACGAAATGGAAAAACAAAGATTATCTGGTTTGGAGACAAAGACACAGCTCTGTCGTATAACCCTGCACCTAACGAGATGGTAATGACAGTACATAGGTGGTTCGCCAATAAGTCTTGCCCCGGCCCATATTTGTATGAGCGTCAGGGTGAGATTGCGGCAGAAGTAAACCGTAGACTTTCAAGTGAAGAGGAGGATGAGTTTATGACTAGCCAAGAGAAGTTTAATGAGATGTTCGCGGTCGCTATGGATGAATACCGTAAGCGTCTGCGTGACAACGACAGCGGAAGTTGGAGCCAAGAGGCCCGTGACTGGAGCACCTCTTCTGGCCTGATTGCTGGTGGTGGGAACATGATTGATGGGACTACCAACTATATGTGGGAGGACTTCCTGACCAGAGAGCAGGCGGCTCAATTGTTCTATCGTTTTAATCAGATGAAGTAATTATGGTCTATGGTTGGAGGTGGTTCCTATGACCATCAAAATTGAGCGCAAGGAAAAGCCAAAACGCTTATCCAAAAAACCGAAGAAGAAAAAGTTGCTCGACCGTATTGGGTTTACCAATGCGCTTGCTCTTCTCATCATGCTCTTCCTTGCCACCGGTCTTGCTGGTGGCTTTTATCTTGCCATGAAGAGCATTGTAACTGGGTACACAGGTGCCCTTATGTGCTGGACTGTTGTGTTCACTCCGATTGGTACAGCGTGCGGCATTGTCTTATCAAAGATTGTTGATAAGAGCAAGGCTGAAAATAGTGGGCCGAATGGAGAGGGTATTAAATACGCGGCGGCAATGGCGTCTAACTTCCAAAAAGCAGATGAAGAGGATGCCGGCAATAGTCCGCCCATCTAAAGGAGGATAATCTATGGACTGGTTAGAATATGTGCTTTCCATCCTTCCTGGTCTCGCCGCCTCTCTGGTTGCTATTATAACTCTTACTGTCAAGTTAATTGAGTATGTTCAGAAAGCAATCAAAGAGAAAAACTGGGGCGAAGTTCTTAAACTTGTTATGGGTTATATGGAAGCCGCTGAGGAGAAGTTTGAGACTGGTGCCGAGAAAAAGGAATGGGTTCTTGCCATGGTCAAAGCCTCTGCTGATACCGTTAACTACGACATTGATATGAATGTTATCAGCAAGTTGATTGATGACCTGTGTGATATGAGCAATGTTGTTAATCCGCCTGCAGAAAAGGCGGGTGATTAAATCCGATGATTGATTATGTTGAGTATATCAACATCCCGACTAAAGTTGCTATTGCTGTAATTGCCCTGTTCTTCATCATGCAGTTAGTTGGAGAGTTCCTTGAATTCAAAGGAAAGGTCGTTCCAGAGTTTGTGAAAATTCGTAAGATATTTGCTCGCAGAAAAAAAGAACGTCTTATGATGCAAAAGATGGAAAAGACCCTTGACCAAGTTCAACTTACTCTTGATGACTTGAACCGGCATTACAGCACCGACAACATTCATATGCGGGATGAATGGATTAAGAGAGTGAACACAAAGCTTGAGCAATACGATATAAGCATGGCCGAGCTTGACAGGAAGCTCGACAAGAATAATAGCGATACACTGTCAATCCTAATTGACAATAAGAGAAACGCTATTATCAGCTTTGCATCTCTTGTGATTGACGAAAACAAGCCTGTTACTCGTGAACAGTTTAACCGTATCTTCAAGCTGTACCAGGAGTATGAGGCAATCATCCAAAGCAATGGCATGAAGAATGGCGAAGTTGATATTGCCATTCGTATCATCAGAGAGGCATATGAAAATCACATGCGTTCCCACACATTCATCGAGGATGTGCGAGGATACGTCGAAAATGACTAACGAATAAATTTTTGTGGGTGTATTATGGGAGCTACCTTTTGCAGGTAAGCTCCCATTTTTTGCGCTAAAAAAATAAGGCGGGAAGGAATCGCTTCCAACCCGCCTTACAAGCCCGTGTATCCCTGTTATGTTTGGGGATACCTGGGATATTAGATTTATTGTAAAGTCGCTCAGAGGGGCTCCTGTGAGCCCACAGGCGGCTTTTATTATATGTAAATGGGAATATCCTGCGAAAGCAGAGTAGTATTCCCATGAATTTGCTATATCAAACCCTATCTCAAGTGGTGTAGAAGTGGTGTAAATCAGAGCGCAAACGAGTGATTTTTGTATGTGCCACAATGCTTTGAGGTAGTTGTATGTGCCTTCAACGCTCTAAGATACATAAGTACCCTTCTTTCTTCTCATAACTCCTCAAATCCCCTTATTTCAAGGGGTTCAAGGCTTTTGGTACTTATATAACCCCTTATATTTTCTCGTGTTTTTTCTATCAAGTGGTGTAAATTCTGGTGTAAAATCGGACTTGGTGCTTGGAAGTGGTGTAAAACTACATGAGCTTGATTTTTCCGTCCAAGCTACTGAAGCTCTCAAGCTTTTTAGACTCGGTTGCCTCATTGTAAACGTCCATCGTTGTCCTGATATTCCTGTGCCCCATGACATCCTGAATGATTTTTAGGTTTCTCTCGTTTTCGCACAACCTTGTGCAGAAAGTATGCCTCAAGATATGTGCGCTGAACTTTGGTAGATAAACAGGCTCTCTGTTTTCTTCCTGTGCTTTGAAGTATTCTTCTCTATTATATGTGCTCGTGATGTGCTGTATGGAATCAAACACATATGCAGGGGTAAATACCTTCCCTTTGCTGTTCAAGAAGATAAAACCTGTATATTCTCCAATGGAGAAGGGTTCGCTATCAGGACGGCGCCTCTTCCTTTTTTCGCTTAACAAGGCTTTCTTTACATCAGAGAGCATTGGAATGACTCTAAGCCCAGCTTTTGTCTTTGGTTCAGATATACGATACTTATATCCGCTAGTTTCGCTTGGCCTATATATGATGGTATGATTTACGCTGATGAGCTCTTTCTTAAAATCACAATCACACCATCTGAGCCCAAGCGCTTCGCCTATCCGCATTCCTGTTCCAAGGAGGACAGTAAACAACGGGCCAAGTCGGCAATAAGTTTTTGATTGATATATAAACTCAATCAGCCTTGTCTGCTCTTCCTCTGTCAGTGCGTGTCTCTTTTCTTGTTCAACTGACAGCATTTTTCGAAGGCTCTTTAGAACATTGGCAGTCGGATTTATCCGAACCAAGCTATCCATCACTGCGCTTTCAAACATTTGATATAAAATAGAGTGGACGCTTTGCACTGTACTTGCCTTTAATCCAAGGTCTTGAATCATGTGCATGTACAGTTTTTGGATGTCTGTGAATTTTATAGTTCGGATTCTTCTCCCACCAAGTTCATCTCTTACATGCTTATCATATAAGCAAATGTAATTGCATCTTGTGTTTTCTCTGAGGTCGGTACGCAAATCCATGAAGGATTTGAACAGCATGTTTACTGTAATAGACTTTGCATCAGCGGCTCGTATTCCATCTTCCATATCTCGCTGGACTTGTCTTTCGATATCCCGAAGTGCAGAAACACACCGTTTCCCATCTGGTGCCTTATCTGTTTCGACAAGTTTCCAACTGTATACCGTCTTGCGTTTTCCGTCCAAGTCGGTATAGCGGAACATGTACATGCCGTCAGGTCTTTGCACCTCCCCATTTCTTAAAATACGTCCTTTGTTGTCTCTTCGTTTTTCTGGCATGGCGATTCCCTTCCTGTAATGAGAAAAAGGAATCTGATATAGCATTCTATTCTACCATATCAGATACCGTTTTTCAAGATTCAAACCGCCTCACAGCGGTCTATGTATTTCTCAAAAAGAATCCGTTTGATTTGTGGGCGATTGCCATTCCAGAGAAGAAAATCTGCATCTTTGTTTTCACTGATTATTCGGCGTAGCTTGTTTTCTCCGATTCGGAAGTATTGTGACGCCTCTTCGACACTCATTGTGTACCGTTGCCAAAATGGTATCTGAGGCATATTACTCATAAGGCACCTCCAATTCATATGGATATAAAAGTAGGCGGAGCTGACCATCTGGACAGACCCCGCCATTCTTTTCGATTTTACTTTCCAGTGGAACCTATGCCGCCGTTTCTCACCCCATCAGCAGAATCAGAATATGTGATTCCATATGGAATAAAAATGGCCTGCATAAACCCGTCTCCGGCCTTTATCTCAATTGCCTTACCTTCATTGCTGTCGTTTGTAATCTTGGCAAAGATATGGCCTTCATTGTCCGAGTAGTAATAGTCGCTGTCAATAACGCCCATCGTGTTGTTGAGCTGGAGCCGGTACTTAAATCCAAGCCCGCTTCTCGGGAGACAGCCAAGCCACCAACCATCATCAATCTTTACACGAATGCCGGTCGGGATTTTAATTGTCTGTCCTGGCTGTAAGATGAAATGGAATGGGGATTTAAAATCATATCCGGCAGAACCAGAGGTCGCCCTTTGAGGCAACACAATATTCTCCCAGACATCCCTAATCTCATTTTCATTAGGGAGGACATCATAAAACCCGTCGGCCATTGCGTCATAAAACTGCTTAAAACTTACCTTCTCGAATTCCCCTACTCGATTCAATTATTTCACTCCAATCACATGATGTTCTGTACGGTGCTTGCATTCGCCGTAGTTGCCTCCGGGACGTTCCACCATGGCGTAGGTGTGTTGATGGGTGTATACGGTGCCGGCGCATAGTATGGATAGTAGACAGTATCATCGTCTTCCGTTGTTTCCGTAATCGTCTCCCTAATCACATTGCCTTTCTCATCATACTCTTTTACAGTTTCCCGGACAGTTCTTTTAGTCATCGTGCATCATGCTCCTTGTATTCCAATCTCTGTATTCCTCGAGCGCAATCCGTGCGTCATCTTTTGCAAAAATCCATATCTCGTTGTCTGGAATATATGGGACAGAAACCGGGGAATAATTGAGCCAGTCCATCGCAACAGCGGTGGTAAGTGCTCTGTCGCCCCGGTTTTTATATTTCTTAGATTTCTTCAGATTACCCATCACAATATCTTGCAGGCTTTCGCATTTGATTCTGTTCATCCAGATTTGGTCAACATTTGTCACACCAAGTTCTTTTATTATATCTGCAAGACCCGTCGCTTTATAAAAGTCATCCATTGAACAAATTTTACTGATTGCGTCATCTGTAAATTGGACAGTCATGTGCTCAACAGAGTGGTTCGGCGCGTCAAAATACTCCATGTCAATCTTTCTCCTTTATGTATAAGCCGCAATGACACATGCCCTCCTCCATTTCTCTGAACTCTTTACACATACACTTCGTGTCTTTGTTTTTTAAGAGGGCACAGGGGCAATAGCCAGAGTTTGCCTTTAGCTGTTTCTTGATTTCATTGGCATACTCTTTGTCTGGATTCGTATAGATTCTCATTTATCTCCATCTCCATTTACTAATGAAACGGCAAGCAACCCAGCAATTACTAACGCCGCGATTGTAATAATCCATGAAATAAAGATTGGGCTCATAACCAAGAACCACGGCCAATCAATAACATCACATGCTCTTAACGTGCAGAATAACATCGTTAAAAAGTAGCAAATATTTTTCAAACCTTTTCCAAAGCTTTCTCCTGTTTTTGGCCCTGTAGATTTCACCCTATTGCCAGTAGACATCTAAATCTCCTTCGCTAAATTTTCTTTGCAAACTGATTGTCCGAAGACAGTGTAATCCCTAACACATCATCATACCTGCTTGGCCGGTCTGGAATGAAACGCCCAAACTTTATCACAATTGCCCCCAATGGTTTAAGAGATTCAAGCTGTTCAGTTATTTCCTCTGGGTAATAACCTGTGTAAATTACAAACTCGGAATCATCCCCATTATCCCTGAACAACTTGATTAACGATTTAACCTCGTCCAACTGAAGCATCGGTTCCATACCACCAATCACAACGGCTTTTGTGATAGAGTTGTTCACGAAGTGTTCGTAAATCACTTCATCTGAGATTTCTTTAGATGGAGCTTGGGCGAGGGGTGAATTTTGACACACCCCTACGTCCAGCCCAAGCTCAGTACAGCATTTGAAATCACAGAAGCAGGTGTTGATGAACATCGAAGGGACTTTATAGTTGACGAAGTCTTCTTCTATGATTCCTTTTACACGCATTACATTACCTCGCTCTTGGTCAGCACATCATACCACTTACGCTGGTTGAACTCCTGCTTGCGAATTTTTTGATAACTGCTAACCGGGGCATAAAACCCTACGACTCGTGCGTATGTATCTGCAATATGCTCTCCGCATACAGGGCAAGTGGAAGTCCCCATGAATGCGTGCTTGTTTTTGCACACAGAAATCTTTGTCGTGAACGCAAAATAAATCACGCCCTGAGATGCGACATAGTTCAGCATTTCCCATGCCGTCTCTTCGTTCGGGAAACGGCTCTCCACATCGATGTGTGCGATACACCCACCGCCGCACTTCATGTCAAACAGCGAACCAAGACGGCACTTCTCCTGGATGGTGCATTTCTCCATGAGAGGAATCCACTGATTACTGTAAATAAAATATCTGTTTTGTTCAAACAGAAGGTTGTCGGCCGCACAGATAACACCAGCACAATTCTCTGCCGGAATCATTTCCAGGTTAAAGGTGAAGTCACACTCAAAGCTGTCTTTGACCTCATTGATAGTATCCAGGATTTCAGTGGCAAACTCAACTGCATCATCCGTGTAGTATTTATTGCCCATCTCATCTTCGCCAATCAGGCCAAACAAATCCATGACCTCGTACATACCAATACCGCCGATGGTACAGAACTGCTTGTCCAGCTCAACAGCGCCATCCTGGTAGTTCGGAAGCAGGCCCTTCTCAATATTTCGCTTGATGATATGCCGCATGGATGACAGCGCTTTACAGTCCAGAAGCACACGGTCTTTCAGGATATCAAGATACTTCTTCTTGTTCAGTTTGCTCTCGTATGCAATGCGGACGAGGTTAATGGTGCTGACGCGGCAAGAACCAACAGACAGCGCTGTGCCTCCGATAGAGTTAATAAAGGCATCCAGCTTCTTTGTGTCACTGAGCAACCGGCAACAGTTGGACAGGATACCGATATTGTCGCTGACAAAGAAGTTTGAGTCGCTCCACTTAACATTGTGGTCGCTCGCCCATCGGGCAAACTCTTCATCCTGGAATTTGCCGTCTTTGTAGTACAGTGAATAGGTGAGCACCGGGTAAGTAAACATATTCTCCTCACGAATTTCGCTCACTACCTCCATGAATACCTTCTGGAAGTCGATAAAATCCTCAATGTAGTCAATGGCAAGTTCTCCATCCGGGAACTCTACACCGCCAAACAGGGACTCCAGGTAAGGGCGGTCAAAAATGGAGACGTTCGTAAAGGCGCTTTGGTCAATGCGCAGGAACGGCTGATTGAGGCGGTAGATAAACTTCTGGAACTGCTGACGAGCATAGTAATCAGGGTTCTTCATGCAGTATCCTGCGTCAACGTCCTTTTTCCAGAAGTACCAAGCCCAGATAAGCACGTTTGGAAGTCCAACTGCACCAGACTGACGATTGGATAAGAATGACACAAACTCAATCACATCGTCGAAGTATGTAGTAAGATGCTTTGGAGCCTGATGATTGTAGTGGTCGAGAAAGAATAACCCCTCTGTCGCCAGACGGGTAAGGTCGTTCGCCCAACAGTATGGGAAGTAGCTTGCGGTAGTGCTGTCATTTAGGTAGAAGCCCTTACTAAACTCCTGCTCAAGCCACTGCTTTGCTGTGCGAAGACCCCACTGCTTTTTAATCGTGAGGAAAATCTTGTTCAGACCAAACAACTTATCCTCGCTCTTTGCTTTCTCGGTCATAAAGCTACGAATATCTTTATGGTTTGCGTTGGCATTGGGGTCAATTGAAGCATCGGCCAATGTGTCCTTATCAACAAAGTTGTCAATAAACTCTGAAAAGTCGAGCTGACTCGGGTGTACTCCGTTGATGTACTCAAAATCTTCGCCGTATTTTTTCTTCAAATCCTCAAGGCATCTTTCAAAGTCTTTTGACAGTTTTAATGTAATGTCCATCGATATCACTCTCCCTGATTGTTAATCCATTTCACAGCATCTGTGAACTCCATGAGCTCTCCATCGACACACAAAACAGGGACAGATGTGATTCCTAACGCAAACATTTCTTCCACTGTTGTGTTCTCTTGATACTGGATTCCCCTTTCATTCAATTTCTTTTTCAACACTCCGCACTTGGGACATCCTGTTGAATAGAGTACAACCATACGCATTACCTACCCTCCGCTATCTCTCTTATTACATCGTATATTTCATTCCATGAATGCACTCGTATAACCCCATCTTTTTGGAATGATACGTTATGTGGTGCATCCATTAAAATACTGATGTAGTCGCCGCCCTCATGGTTATGCACACCATCGTCGATGAGCACGTCACCCTTGACCATCTGTTTATTGGACGTTATTATGACATTGCTCCACTCGATAAACGGGAAGTTCTTAAATAACGTCAATTCCATTTTTGCTGGTAACGTCTCATATGCAGATGCAGTTACGATGTATATGCTGTGACCATCTTCCATCAGATTTTTTAGGGTATCATATGCCCCTTCAATCGGCTTGATTGTTCCCCAAAATTCATTTGTGGTCAATGGTTCATATACTTGCTTCCGCTGTAATGTAGGAAATGCCTTGGAGATATCCCATTCCCGAACATCGTTTCTTTTCACATTTGTGCCATACTTATTGTTCAGGAATGAGAGCCATGCTCCAAGTAAATCCTCGATGGTGTCATCCATATCAACTAATATAGTAAGTTGTTTCATAACACCTCTTATTTTCTTAGTCCAGCAAATCTGCCATTGCCGCAGTTTCGCTACGCTCTGTCTTTAATAGTTTCACATACCCAAACCGTGGATGACCTTTCAGCTTATTAACTGCAATAATCAACCCGCTGTTTTTGACAAACACTTCTCCGTCAACCTGTTTATAATCTCCATTTACCCACAGCGATGAACCTTCTCCAACTCGGCCAAGCAGGAGTTGAATATGCTCCTTGGTCATATTCTCTGCCTCTGAACACATGATGATGGAATTGCGGATATCCCGGCCTCTGATAAATCCTAAGTGAACCAGCTCAATCTTTCCCTGGTTCATCATGATTTCCAGTCCATCCACTCCGCCGAGGTGGTCTGCCAATGGCATTGCAAACGGAAGTAATTTATCGTTGTAATCGCCTGGAAGATGACCGATAGGCTTTGAGTTTTTCACCTCGATGTTGTTTCTCACCCAGACAATCTTGTTGTATTTACCCTTCTCAACAAGGTCAATTGCCGCCGATGACATTAAATAATCCTTGCCGGTTCCAAATTTGCCAGCAAGGAACTTCACTGTGATGTCTTGGTTATACAGCATATCAAGAGCCAACTGCTGTTGGATATTTCTTGGTTTCACCTTACCAAAGAACCGACTGTTGATTTGCTTAAACGGCACCTTCACAAATTGTTCTCCCGTCCATCTAGCCTGGTCGCACAACACGTCATTCGTGTTCTTCAATAAAAGGTACTCATTCGTCAAGCATCCAAAATTATCTTCGAGCTGTCCGCTATAAAATGCGGCCATGTCCTCATCTGATAAGCAAACCTCTCGATATCCCAGGTACTCTTCCACGCAATCACCTCAAACAATTTCTTCAATGTCGCAATCTTCTCCAACGATTACATCAACAAATCCCTTTTCCTTCGCCTCGTCGCTAAACATATACCATTCAACCCGGCGCTTACTATCATACTCTTCCGAGGTCAGGTTGCTTCTGGCAAGAACATACTCTTTTACCCTATCCTCTAATTTCTTATTGAACTCCATTCTGTCCTGTGCCTTTGCACCTGAGTCCCAGACAAAATTTGTGCCATCATGCATCAGGAACTTTGCATTCTTAGTTGCAAAGCGCTTATGTCCAGCAAGGCCAATTAAGAATCCCATGGAATATTGATAGCCAAGATTGATAGTGTATACCGGAGTTTTGCTCAGCATAATTGCGTCAACAAGCTCAAACCCAGAATCGACATCGCCGCCGTTTGATGTGACGTATAGCAGGATTGGCAGTCTTTCGTCCACTGGGATATCGGCATCTTCTCGGTTAATCTGCATAATGTGGCGAACTGCGTCACCGATTGTCTCCTGGCTAATATCATCGCTGATAAACAACTTTCTCTGCTTTAAGTCCTTGAGGTAGAAAATATCCTCCAGCATTGCGCTCTTCAAGACAATTTCATCGAAATCGGCTTCGATGTCTTCGTAGTAACCAGCCGGGTTCTTTACAGTGCTCATAGCAACCTCCTTAGTTTTAGACCTCATCGAAAGAAACTTGATGATGTCCGTTTAATTCTGTGACTATTTCAGAAACTGCTTGCCGAAGGTCATTCAGTGTTCCGGCGTTATGTATATAGATGTCTGGTCTTGAATCGTCCAAAGCGGTTTCCGATGGGTGGTTCTGTTGCTCAATTGTAAGCGGGCTTTTGAACCCATCTCGAACAACTCTGATATGCAGTACGTCAAACCCATTGTCACCTAAATAGTTGACCTCATTGGGGAACCGGCAATCCGGGATTAGAACGTAGTCCCATTCTCCTTTAAAGAACCACAAGATAGTTCCGATAAATCTAACCCAATAGTCCTGGTCTTGTGCCCGGATTACATCTGTCCCGATTCGTTGCAGTAGACTTCTGCCATATTCATCTTTCTGGCCGTCCCAATCGAAGAATGTTTTACAGATGTATTTGACCAAATCTCCATAGTGGGCAATCAACACGGAATAACCGTCTGATTCCAGTGCCGCTTTCATGAATCCAGCAGTAGTGTCTTTCCCATGTTGTGCTTTTCCAGATATTACGATTACCTTCATGGCACCACCTTAGTTCCTAATGGCTTTAAATAAATTTTTGCTTGCAAATCCACCGGTAGCTATACTGGCCTGTTCTGCCATACTTTCAACTGCAATCTTCAGTTCAGGGTTGGCACCACTTTCCATGTTTCGCTCTTTATAAATATGAGCAAATTCAGTGAGTTGAATTTTTGAAATGAAGTTGGACGGAATTGACAACATATAGAGGCCACGCTTTGCGTCCTTATTGTCTTTCATCTCTTCAAGGATATAACCATTTGCTGTCCTTACATATACCTTGCCGTCATATTCCAGCCTATCTGGCGTATTTACACCAAGCAAGGTAAGCGCTACATCGGTTGGAATGATTTTACCAACGTAGTATTCAGACATTTCCCCTTGGCTAAAATCTGCGAGGCGGGTTGAAGAGCGAATAATTCTATTATTCATTCTCATAGCGTGTGAGTCAAAATCATCTTGTGCACCTCGATGCAGACCATACACGGTAAACGAAAGGTCAATAAATCGAAGCATGGTATAGTGCCGAACTCCCCATTTGAAAAGCTTCTTCATCCAGTCATCTAACTTTTCCGATGGATTAACAATGGCGCCAATTGCAGTTTGACACCCTGGCGTATGATTACTACATTTAGCAACTTCATTTCTGACATCCATTTCAAGTTCTCTTGTCAAGGTTCGCTTGGATAAGAACATCGAAATAATTGCGTCATCAATTCCATCTACACGATTAAGATATACTTCCATGTATCAATCTCCTTATTCGTAAAGTTCTGGATAACTGCTATAACATAAATATGTGTACCCTAATTTCTCATCGTACAGTTTGAGATATGTATCACTACCTTGTGGGAAATTTGCTTGGAACACAACAGACCCATCATTGATAATCCGCTCACCACTTAATAGCCTAATGGCAATCATCACGCAGTCTTCATATGGGAGAAGGTTGGCAAAATGTTTGTCATCCCTGCTGTAATATTGGTTCTCTTGATAAATGCACTCTTCAATCGTATTTGGGAATTCTACGGATGCTACGCGATTTAAGAGCACCTCACCAACCATCATCTTCCATTCCGTTGGGAGCCAATATGAACCGGCCTCTGCTGTTATAATCTTTGATAGTAAGAACAGGTCTTCAAAACTGATTTTCTGTTCATCCAGATGTAAGGCATCGATTTTATTGTTTCTTTTATCCTCAGCTTCAAGACCACCCTGGATATCGCCGCTCAAACAGCATGTGGCCATATCGCTCAAATAATCTCTGTCAAAGGAGAAGCCGGCGAAAGACTCATACTGATTTAAAAAACTAGTTGTGGTCAATAGATTATAATCAAGTTTTAAATCTTGGATTTTTGCGTTCCTTGCTAAAACAGCGGTACTCAACGCATCCGTATCACCGCAAGCCGCAGATTTAATCATAATGTCCATGTAATCAACAGTGTTATCGTACAGCTTTACGGTTTCCACATCTTCAGATGTTTTCTTATCATTTGCCTTATTCGCACATCCGCTTAGCATAGAGCCCGCCACAAGCAAGGATAAGAAAATAGTGAAAATTTTTTGCATTGTTTTACCTCTCTACTGTCTGTGAAAAAGCCCCGGAGTTAAACCCCGGAGCCCATCACAGTATGTTACCTATCGCTTATGCGCCATGTCGTATGAAACTGTCTAAGAATTCGTCAAGTGCCTTAGTATCACCAGGTTTTAATTCTTCCTCTTTCTTAGCCCTTTTTCTCATTACAACACGGTCTTCTTCTGGCCTATAAGTGTATTCATAGCCTGCGGTTCCTATCGCTTCACGAAGGGCATCTACATTCACTGTACCAGTAAGTGTTCCAGTAAAAGTGCCTCCATGATAATAAGCATATGGTTCATATGGAGCTCTTGTCCAATATGGTGCGTATGCGGTTTCTGCTCCAATCGGGATTCCGGCAATAGTGTCCATATTGATTGCATCCCAGGTAGCAGCATTGACTACCAAATGAGCCCCATCGTCATCCATTCTCATGTTCATTGTTGGAGCTGTGATATTAACCGTGGCTTGAGTTGTAGCTTCCTGTGCCGTTTCCGCCTCCTGCTCATATTGGACTCTCGCTGGGCCAAACTGAACCGTAACACCCATATTAGTAAATTGCAGAGGCTCTCTGCTCTCTAACCTGTAAAGGCTATTATTGTCGCCAACAACAATGATGTCTCCTTCGAGCATCATTGGGTCATATACCATACCGATAATGGCAGGTTCGGCAAATTCTGTCATGCCATGTTCTGGAGATACCACAGCAATAGGAACGCCATGATATTCTCCATATGTATCCCCTGTATAAATCGGGTTTTGTGCGTGAGCAACCATCAAATAATAGATATCCATCGACACAACAAGCGCAACCTGATACTGGTTTGCTCGTGCAATCCTGTCTACGCGATGCAGGTTTTCATCAACCGCATACATGAACACATTATATTCTTCATTCGTCATCGTTGCTTACCTCTATAATCGGAGATACCTTGCACTCATTGACTAAGTCATCAAAGCAGTCGCAACACAACTGCATATCGACAATGTCCCCGTCAAAAATGCTACCGTATTCAATTTTTCTATGTATGGTGAAGTCCTGCTGTAAATCGAAGAAGTCTAATTCTCTCCCACATACATTGCAGACCTTTTTCTCTTGCAAATTATGTTCCTCCTTCAATTATAAAACTTCGGTTTGATACCACCTTAAAGCTGTTCAAGAATTCATCTAATACATCATTTACGTCCTTCTCTTGATAACTAAGTCGTTCAAGCATTGATAGGTCTTGTAAGACCGACTCGTTTATACCATCTTCATAGATGATATTATGGAATGACATGCCATGTGGGTTGACCATATTTGCCGCAAATATAGTGATACGGCTTCTGTCTGTGAACCCGTTGCCATACTTTTCGAGGATTGTTTTATTTGCAAAATGGACAGTCGATAACCTCCAGCCAAATAGCATATCTGACTGTATATGATTGATTAACGCTCTTGTGAGTTCTTGCATTGAGCGTCTATTGATACAAGCAATTCCAATTTCCAACCCTGGATTCTTATCGCAAGACGCGAATGCGGACGCCAAACTATTTCCGCCCAGTAGTTCCATGGTTACACCACCCTGCTATACGCTGTAAGTTTGAAATACTGGCCATCACGCTCATACCCTTTGCAGAAGATAATGTCGCCCTCTCTTACGGGCTCTTTGTTATAGACATTATTAAATACGGTAAATCTGCTCTCCTTCCCACTACCGATTGATTTCGTAAAAACACTGTATCCAAACTGCTTCCCATCTTTCTTACGAAATAGTGGCTTTAAATCTGTTATGTATAGCTTACGTCTATCCTTCTCATCACCGGATACATACCCGATATATCCCATCACATCGTAGAAGTTTCTAACCTTGATAAGGTCACTCAAGTCCTCCAGATGCATATCTCTGATTGCCTTCTCTGCCTCGTGTAAGATAGACGATATGTCCAGAAGGGTGTAGCTCTTTGCAATTCCTCCAGACTTTGTAACGCCAACAGCATACCTCTTGATAATATCCTCAATGGGTGTACCGTCTACATCAGACTTTTTGATTTGCTTTGCCTGCCCCTTCTTGAAGAAGTTCGAGAACAAATCAACCATCCGAAGAAGCTCACGCTGGTTCCCAAAATCAGAGAAGAAGTCCAGTTTAATGAGGATGTCAAGCTGTCTTGAATTGATGGAACTCTTTTCGTCAAGGTCTTTCAGCAAGTCCATAAAGCTTGTGTACTTATTCTTTGCGAGCTCGTACAATTCGTCCGCAAGGCCAGCACTCATGTATTTAACGGAGGATAATCCTTTTGCGATAATCTTCTTTTCTTTATCGAAAAAGTATTCGCCTCTGGATAAACCCCATTTTGGCAAGGTGACTCGGATGCCGACCTTTGTTGCGTAGTTGGTTATATCTGCCGTCTTGTCCATGTTATCGCCAAAGATGTTCAATGCCGCCGTCAAGAACTCAAGTGGATAGTAGTACCGTAGATACCCACAGATATATCCAATGGAAGAGTAGGCATCTGAATGATTCCAAGAGAAGCCATATGCGGACGCATCAAGAATGATTTGTAGGAATGGCTTGATAACCTCTTCGCATCTTTCCTTGGTAATGTCGTAGTGCTCCGAAGAATACTCAATAAATCTCTTTTCAATTTCCGGCAGAAGTGTTTCTGTCCCCTTTTTCTTAGCGATAGCCCGACGGACGTTGTCAGATTCTGCTGCAGAATAACCACAAAACTTCACAAGAAACTGCATGATGGTTTCTTGCATTGCGATTCTGCCTGCCTCTGGAGACAGGAATTCATTCAGAGCATCGAAACCATTGTCGTAGAATTCTCCCCTGGCAACACTATCACGGAAACTCGCACACGCAGGTCTGAGCAGTCCATTTCCAAACGACATCCACTTCAGCATAGAGAAGTTCGGAATCTTTGGCCTTGCAATCTCCAGCGTTTGGTCTGACATAAATTGTTTGAGATAATGCTGTGCGCTGTCAGACTCCCATTGGAAGATAAGGGTTGTATCATCACGAATGCTTTTCCAGACATTCATATCTTCCATATCTGTATTGTCCGGGGTCAGACGCTCAATGCCAAGCATCTTACAGGTATCATTGATTACGCCGATATTATCCAAGCCGAGTATATCAAGCTTGACGTACATCAAGTCATCCAACTCTTTCATGTTTATCATTGACACTGGATAATCTGATGTAGATACACTACAAAGTCCAACGGTCTGCTCAATAGGGAGGTCGCTTATCAGCACTCCGCTTGGGTGAGTTCCGATTGAGACTATGGTTCCATTGACAATATCTACATACTTGAATACCTCTGGATACTTCTTACGGATTTCATTTTCATGAAGCTCCACTTCCTTGCAGATAAGGTTTGCGGTTTGTAGATAATTGATGTCGGCTCGGTCTTTATATAATGCCCTGCAAACATCCCGAATTGCACCCTTCATAGCAATTGTGTTGAAGGTGATAATCTCGGCGGAGCGGATATTGGGCAGATTCATCTTGTCTCGCAGAAGAAACTGTTTTACTGTCTCTCTATCTTTCCCAGAATAATCTGTATCAATATCAGCATTTGTAACACGGGAGGGATTCATAAAACGGAAAAAGTTCAGGCCAAACCGTAAACTATCCATCTGGGTTACGCCAAGGAGATATGCAATCATACTCCCCGACACTGAACCACGACCATATCCACATTGGATACCGTTTTCCTTCTCCCATTCACGCAGATAAGTTTGCAACAGCATAAAGTCAATTGACTTTGTCGCCTGGTAAACACTGAATTCATTTTCAAGCACAGGTCGAAGTTCTTCTTCTGTGTGATGTTTAAGGGCATACGGATGACTATGTAGCGCATCATCTATTTTTTGCTTAAAAGTCTCTTCTGGATTCTCATAGATGTGTGGGTACTTTGTTCCACGGTCGAGCTGGAACTCTTCCACCATATCGGCCATTCTGTTTGTGTTCTCAATCGCCTCAAGAAAAACATCTTCTGGAAGAGAGCCCTGTTTTTGATAGGCAGAAATCAACCCGTCATAGGTCTTGAACTTTAAGTCCCATTTTTCTTCTCCATCAAATCTGATATTCTTTGAAACCTGTAGAATACTCCGCCCTTTTTCGTGTTCTTCATTTAGAACATGGGTATCTGTTCCAGCAATAAGAGGGATGCCAGTTATGGTGCTCAGGTCGTACATCCGTTTGTTGTAGGACACCTGCTTATCATCCAAATGATGACCAACCTCAAAGAAACACCGCTCTTTATGGGCCGTCATAAATTCAAGAAACTTCTTTTGTGTCGCATTGTCTCCCTTACCAAACACTCCACCGACGCAGGCTGTGGTAATCAGAATGTTGTCACTTGTTGAGAACAGCTCGTCAAAAGAAATTCTTGGGGCATAATAGAAGTGGTTGTCTTTTCTATTAAAGCTCTGAGATACAAGACTATTCAGCTCTAAAAAGCCTTCGTAGTTTTTGGCAATCAGTACACAGTGGTAATTGTCACGAATCTTTTCGGTTAAGTCTTCTGTCAGATATGCTTCAACAGCATGAATATACTTCATACCTGCCTCTTCGATGGCACATTTCTTATGCCACCACTCCATGACGCTACCGTGTTCACTGAAAGCCATTGCTTTCATACCACATTCTTTTGCTCTATCTATGTATTCTTTGAACTTTGTTACGCTATCGATATTGGTAACAGCATTGCTTAGGTCTGAGTGAAGATGATAGATACAGTAATTGTTACTTACCGCCATGACAACCTCCCTTCGTATAGCTTTTCCCAAACTTCTATACCTTTGTCTACTGGTGAGTCTTTTTCATCAAGCAGATTTTCCATATCCCATGTGTATTCGACTTTTACAAACTGTTTTAGCCGCTTGATATTATGGTCTTCTCGCACCTCAACATCTTTATCAAGAGCAAAAACAACTCGGCAAGCTAAACAGGCAAGTATTTTCATCTGATGTGGGTTCAGATGGGAAGTTAGAATCGCCCCTGTGTTATGGATACCCCATGTGTCGGCCATCATGACCGACTTTGCCCCCTCAAACAGTATGATTTCTCTCTTTTTTTTAATTTCGGACAGGTTTTCCGCAATGCCATATATTGTGTCCAGCTCACCAAGTGGTTTGAAATAGGTGTATTTTCTTAAATCTTTCTCTTTCCATTGTGGGTCAAGAGTCCTGCCGCTTACATTGATAATCTTTCCGTCTATATTCCGTATTGGATAAACTAGACGGTCTGAAAAACTGTCATAATAGACCTGGAACTTATCAAGCGACCCTCTCGATATCCCCTCAGACTCCCAGATAGCAAGTTTATCCTCGCGCTTCTCGTATCGCTCCATATAGTCATCTGGAAGTGTTACCGATTTGCCTTTGGGCTGGCTTTTTTTAGGTTTTGCAAACTTTCTGGCAACCTCTGTTGCCGCCAATTTCCGATGCGGCCTAATTTCGCCATCTACACCTGCATAATTTTTTAAGATTTCGATGGCTTCATGGTATCCGCATTTGTTATAGAAACGGACAAATGTTAAAACATTTCCTCCAACGCCAGAAGAAAAATCGTAAAAGCTGTTTGTTTCTTTTCTAACGGAGAAGGACGGCGTCTTTTCATCTTTGAGGGGAGATAAAGCCCAATACTCTCCATTTTTCTCTGTAAATTCCGTGTACTGAGAGATGTAATCTAGGATATCAATTGACTCTATCAGTTCCGTGAGTTCCATACGCCGCCCCTTTCGTTAGTTATTTAATTATGTTGATTGCTTAAAATGGTGTCTGAGGTATATGCTGTTTGGCCTGCTCGTACAAGATGTGATTTCCATCAAACATGAGGTCTATGTATTCGCCTTGTGCCATCTGCATACCATTTCGGTTAACAGTGACACGCAATTTCTTATTTCCACACTCTGCACCATCTACTTCTATTTCCTCTGGAGTTTTATCGGAAATCATAGCTATTGTTGATGCGTTCCGTGCTATCTTTGCACTGTCCGCAAGTTTACCAGTTGCTGTTGCCTGGGCCGCACCGATACCGGCAATATTCATTTCTCCACAAATTTGGTTCTTGACCATATCGACGAACCGACCGAGCTCCTGGTAACTGTCAAACGCATCTCCCTCGCCTTTGCCCTTGAAGTAATCGACGATTAAGACATCTAACCCCTGCGTATGATTTACCTTTTTTACCGCCGTATAAATACTTTGCTGGTCAAAAGTCGGAATATAGATGTGGGTAAACTTTCTTGTCTTGAGCCATTCCTTTGCATCAAGAATTCTCTGCTCCTCTTCTGCGGTATAGGCACCAGATGTTAGTCTCTTATACTCGATTCCAGATAAGTGGGAGAGAATTCTTGCTGTGAACAATCTTGTATTCAACTCACTGTCCAGATATAGGATTGCATAATCGTTCTTTAGAAGGTCAACGGCGCAATTCAGCAACATCATGGACTTACCCTGTTTCTGCTCAGCCCCGAAAATAAATAACTCTCCTCGCTCTATTGTCGCATAGTCATTTAAAGCAGGGAACTTAAAGGGAATCCCGGCATATCCAGTGTTCTGTCTTCCTTTTATTTCCGCCCAGCATTCATCGATAACTTCGCAATATGGCGGCACTTCATTGGTTGCAGAAAATTCCATCATAACATCATCCATCGCCCGATAGATATGTTGTTCGATGTTTTTCACGGACTCGTTAAAACAAATTGCTTCACATTTTTTCAGCGTCTGCAATGTGTCTCTACGAAACGCCGCGTCCATTACATTTTCTACACAGAGCTTATACTCTTCGACGGTATGACGCGCAAGGTTTTCACTGCTATCAATAAAATCATTTAGTTGAGTTACTGTAAGCTCGTCAGCATATGGAGCTGTACTCTCTTTCGACTGTAATGCCTGGATAATTCCATAAGAATCAATGCAGGTAACCCCTCGTTGCGCCATATTACAAATTGCCACATATATGTATCTGTTCTCTTTGTTAAAGAAATGGTTTGGCAATAGGTTCTCTGAGTAAAAACAAAATTCTGGGTGATACACAAGCGTCGCCACTACACCGGCTTCACTTTCAATTCTGGTAATATCTTCTGCTCTTATGTGTCTCACCTCTTATTTGACATCGCATAATACTCACAATGGTCTTGCATCTCACAAAGATGTTTACACTTGAAGTATTCCATATTTGGTTTGAAGTCTGTTTCCTGTTTTATCTTCTCTATTTCTTCGGAAAGCCATTTTTGAGAATCAGTATATGCCTGCTCCACAAATGGTTCTTCAATAAATACTGGCGTTCGAAAGCAATTAAAGCACAGAGATTTGGGGCGCTTACCATATTCTTGTTCAACCGCTTTTGAGTATAAATAAAGCTGTTTCAGATAGCTGTCCAAATCTTCATCAGACTTTGTGTGTTTCCCCTTGGTGCTTCTCGGCTTCAAGTTTCTCGACTTGTTGTCTACAACATACAGCTCCCCATCTTTTTCTCCAAGGAAATCGATATAACCAACAAATGGAATACCATCGAGATTGAAATCAACACGTTTCTCTACCTCAATTAAACTGAATGGAAACGGTTTAATTTCTCTAAGGTATCGTAGGCCATCTTTAAAGTAGTTTGTAAATATCTTAGGGTTCGGAGCTCGCCCACTGACATTCTCTTTGAACCCACTCAGATACATATCCGTAAGCTGTTTAGATGTTTTTCCTTCTTTATAGTACAACTCAATCAGCTTATGAATGAATGACCCATAACTTGAGAAAAACATCTCTTTGCTTGGAAGTTTGCGTATATACCTCAAATACCAGCGATATGGGCAATCATCAAACGCTTTGACCCTGGAATAACTCCAGACCATATCTTGAATTACAGGTGCGTAATTGACTTCTCCCATAGGCGCCTCACCTTAAAACGGGAGGCGGTTATCATCAAGTTCGCCATCGTCAACGGTTGGCTGAGGGTCTGTGACATCATTATGCGGTGTGTCAGCACTGTCGGCATCTTCAAAGGAGAAAATTTTGTAATTGGTATATGTAATCTTTTTCTGCTCGTCATACTTGGTCGTCACATCACAATCGCCAATCTTGATGCGAGACCCTTCGTGCAGTTGAGCGGCTTTTCGTGCGGCCGCAGTACCAATACAAAGGACAAAACCAGAGAAGTCTTGCTCATATTCTCCTGTCTGCTTATTCTTTCGGCTGACAGACATTCTAACCTTTGTGCTGGTATCGCTCATGGGAGTGACTTCCCAAATTTTTGCATATGCTCCTGTGCGAAATCCCATTCTCTATCACTCCTTAATCTTAAAAGTTTCCTTGAAATCAGCAATCAGCTTTGAGGCCAATACTGATTCGGTGATTGCAAAGTAGTTTCCTCCCTTTACATACTTGGCCACAAACTTCTTTACCTCTTCTGCCTTATCTGGGTTACTGGCAAGATAATCTTTTACCAACGTGTCAAAGCTTGAAATGATTTCTTCTGCAATCATCTTATCTTCTGCGGCCCCTGCGGCCCGCTGTTTACTGCGCCACTTGTCCGGGTCATCATCTGGTGTTGCAATGTTAAAGAACTTCAGCAGAAAATACCGCATTGCATAGCTCAGGCCAGAACCGAAACTCTGTGACCCATCGCTTTGATGCCCAACAAGAATCCAGGGCACATCAACTCGCTCCTCTGGGTTCTCATTATTTACCCAGGTAAACACCATATCCGCACTAACGAGAACTTCATTTACGTTCTCTTCGTAGATTTCGCCCTTATTGGTAGACTTGGTCTTCTTGGTGCTATATGGCGAAACAATGGAGCTATTATGTACAACGCTAGGAATCAAAGACAACGCATACTTGTCCATGAACCCGGAAATTTTCGCAAGGATTTCATCCTCGCTGACGTAGGTATATCCATACCCCTTTTTATTTCTCTGGATAACCTCCACCTGCTTGCGAATCTTGGCAAGCTTTTGGTAAATGTTCAAATTCTGCTGGTCTGCCATATCATCCCTCCAGTAAATAAGTGGCCTTCATGTCTGCCACATGCAGTAAAAGTGCCAGCTTACTCTTCTCAAAAATTTTCCCGATGAAGTAATCTCCGCCCTTTACTGATGTGTCGAACCCGCCCATGTGGGCTCTGATTGCATAAATCTCCTCTGCAGACAGATGGATAAAATTTTGTAAAATGATAACGGATTTCTCACCATGACCACACGGAAATTTTTCGTCAATCTCATAAACTTCCTTGGTAACCCACTGTCCATTTTCCTTTACGTTTCTTGTTCCCTTTTTATAGAAATTGGTTTTGCAAATATCGTGCAGGAGAGAGACAATGGCAATTGTTTCCTGTGTATACTTCTCAGAAAACCCTGAAAGATTCAGCTCTTCAACAAGGCAGTCATAGACATTTAGCGAATGTTCTAGTAAACCACCCGGATGACTGCCGTGATACTGGGTTGATGCTGGCGCCGTGAAAAAATCTGAATTGGAAAGCCAACTGAGAAGTTCTTCTGCGCCTTCCCTATGTACGACTTCATTGAAGATGCTAAGAAATCGCTCTTTCTTATCTTCCATCAAAACACCCCTCAGTCATCAACACAAAGAAGTTTTTCAAAGTTCTGCATAATCTTCTGGTTTCTGTTCCGCGTCACATCAAGACCATCTCTGGTGTCTGCAAGTCGGCTTATGTATTCGTTGATTTCGTCTACCGTTTCAGCAATTTCTTGATTTACTGTATCCAAATCAGATACCGTTTGCTGGACGAGCTGAATGGCCATAGATGACTTATCTTTCAGCGAACAGAGACGCGCCTCCTTCTCCTGGATAAGGTCTAAGGTATGCTTGCTGTTTCCCCACAACATTGGTGGTATCTCCTTTCATTCAAAATATTTACAACGCCATTAGGCGGTGTATGTTATTTAATTATGTTGATATGTAGAAAAGAGAAACTCGCACATTGCGAGTCCTCTTTTTGTATTCACATTGAGAACGCTAACTTCCAGCGCTGATAATCCTCGAAATAATCTCGTTCAATTCTTCGTTGCTTGTGTTCAATTTTTTCTCTTCCAGAAAGAGAATATGTCTTGCCGTCCATTAGGCGAAGCGCCGCATCTGAAAAATCAACAGTTCCACCGGCCCGCTCTATCTCATACGTTCTATAAAATAACCCCGACATACGCACTCGATAGAAACTCAACTGCAGGTCTGTCTTTCCTTCTTCTATGGCTTTAATATTTCTTTTTGACAATGTTGTCCGCATTGTAAAAGTTTTTGTTGTCGCCTTGATTCCACGCATAATCGTGTCGCCTGGGATTCTTTCTCTTCGTATTAGCTTGGAGTATTTGGGGTGCTTATATAAAAAACTGTTTAGCGTAATAGCATTACGAAAAGCTGGTAGCGCATCACGATAAATCGGGACGCTCACACTCTTATATCGGATTTCCATGTTTTCAAGGTCAACATCTTCTGTTTTTATTAGGATGGTATCTTCCTCATCAATTCCACCGAATGCCATCCAAAAGTAGCACCTGTAAAGATTATCGATAGTTTCTTCTTCTTCCGGGTCAAAAATGGAATCTAAATACTTTTGGAGGTGTAGCGGCCCAGACACCATCTGGTGACGGACTTTGCCCAGGCCGACAGCCTCTATCTTAGTCATACCGTCGCAAGCCCCAGGAACCTGCATTGCTATGCACCACTTCACATACTCTTTGAGTATGATTAGTGTCATCCATTTACTTTTAGTTCTCAGGCCGACAACTTCATCTACTGCTGGCTGTAATTCCTCTGCAGATTTTGTGCATAGGTCTGCATTCCACTCCTGCTCATACTTTTCAAAAGCATTGAATATCGTTGTGGCAACATTAGCCGTGTTGAGGCTCCCGGTGTAGTCCCTGATAAACCTGGTTTTCAGCTCTTCGTTATACATAATGAACCTCCTGCTCGTTATGTAGAAACTACGCCGTCATGTTAGCATTAAGGCGGACAGCCTTTTGCCAAGCTTTGACCAGTGCATCTACGTCCAGGTAAGCGATGACAGACGATGCGAGCAAACTTGCGGTCGCAATCTGTTTCATATACTTGTCTGGCAACTTGGTGATATAGCCTCCAATTCTTTCCTTTGACATACACTCTGGATTTTCACACAACACCAAGCTATTCTTTTTCAACCCAGCTTCCTTCCCATTTACAAACACATGAGTTGGTTGCCCGAGTTTCTTCATAACACTGGTCATCGGAAGTGCAATGATGTTCGGACTGTGGGCATTCCCCATATTATTCTGGAAAACCAGACCGGGGCGAAAACCCTCCTGTTCACTTCCGGTGCCGCCGAACCGCATATAGTACACCTCTCCAATCTGCGGCACTCTTGTCTTATTCTGCCCAACCATTTTCTATACTCCTTCAATTCAGATTATGTTGATGGTTGGAGTATAGCATGTTTGTATACCGCTTGTCAACCTAATTATATAGACAACAATTTTTTATGCGGCAATCAGAGTATACGAAATATCGTAACCGTCCGAATTGAAGTCTCCGCAAAACACAGTGATTAAAGTCCCCAAAACCGTGGCATCTGTGTCTATCTCCGCAAACTTTACACGGTTGAACATCACAGTATTCTGCCCGGACTTAAGACAAATCAGATTTGGATTTTCAAATATCAACATAACAGGGAAGGAAAGCTGGACTTTGCAGGGGTCGGAAACACGATACCAAGTCTGATTCTCCGTATAAAATATAACTTTGTTTGGCTTTTTCTTCGTACAATATTCCTTTAACTCTTTGACTGATACAGTTTTTTTCATCCTGCAGTAAACCCTCCATTGATTTATAGGAACTACGGTGGTATACTACAGGCGAGGCTTAGTAGTTGGTGTGCTGCATAGCCTCCATCCTGTAGTAATACAGGTTGAACACGCCGCACTTGGTGGTGCTTGTGCGGCATTTGTGCGCCCTTCCAAAGTGGTGTTTGTGTTCAGGCGCACAATCGTCCTGACAGCCTGCCTTCACGGGTAGGCTGTCTCTTTTCTTATTGACACATAAATCTGTTTGTGTTATCATCTCCACAGAAACAGTTGTTGTGCCGTTAATGCTACCACAAATATCTGGTGGTGTCAACATCAAAGATTCACCCAATAATCTGGAGGGTTATAAAATGGACTTCGGGCTAAAACTTAAGAATATACGCCTTACAAAGGGCCTTACCCAGCAGGAGCTCGCCAAATCTCTTGGCGTTTCTGTTGTATGTATTGGAAACTGGGAACGTGGAACCAGAAAACCAACTATGGATGCTCTGGTGTCTATCGGCCGCTACCTAAACGTATCTTTGGATTCACTTCTTGGAATGCCAACTGCGCTACCAAACACGAATTTCATCTTGTCTCCGGCCGAAAAAAGCCTGCTCAGAGACTACCAGACGCTCGATAGGCATGGGAAACGAGTTGTTGAGACCGTCTGCTCCCTTGAAAAAGAACGTGTCTCTGCGGCTAAGGAAACCGCGTCCAAGAAGGTTATAGACATCCAGGCGGTAAAATCCAGTGAGCGGTTCATCCCGAGGTATGTTACCCCATCTGCGGCTGGATTCAATGCTCCGTTGGACGGAGACGATTTTGAGATGATTTTGGTAGATGATACCGTGCCGGATGATGCTGATTTTGCCGTGAACATCCAGGGCAACAGTATGGAACCATATATCCACGATGGAGACATGGTATTCGTGAAGAAAGATGCCGAACTATCTATCGGCGATGTTGGAATCTTCTGTGTTGATGGCGCTATGTATTGTAAACAATACTATATCGATGATGAAAACAATCTAGTTCTTGTTTCTGCGAACCCCGCCCTGAGACGCTCAAATGTTTTTGTTTCGTCGGATAGCGGAAGTTCTGTCCAATTCTGTGGCAAGGTCTTACTAAATCAACATATTGAATTGCCGGACTATCTTTTTGAAGAAGAATAAAGGTTATGACAAAGCAGGGTGTGTAATATCACCCTGCTTCTCTATAATTTCGTATAGATGGTCGCCACTTGTATCTTCCCATTCGCCATCTACTGTCTTCAATTTTATAACATAACTCATCCACGCCAACAAGAACGAGCTCCTCGTTAATACCATGGGCTTTCAGTTGGCCATTCATCCATACTGCGAACTTTAACTGTGACTCATAGTTCCTTTTCCCCTCTGTAGGAGTTGGCTTGAGTATAGACACAAAATTTTCAATTCCGTTTTCTGCGTCTACATATCGAAGCTTACCTCTCCGTGCTAATAAAATGCGCAATAATTCTGTTTTGCGTGGCATAAATATATTGCTTGTATCTTTGCCCATATCGGAATATGCCTGTTTGACTTCTTCCAAGAATTGTTCTCTGTTTGCACCTATATAAATATCCTGCTCAAGTTGTTCCTCAAGCTGCTTATCTACAACTTTATCAATCCAGTTTCTATTTTCGTCAGAGAACTTTTCCATCGCTTGAGCAAACTCTCTATCGCTCGCCTTCTTTTCTGAATTATCGAGCGCAATCTTACCGAAGACAACAACAGCAAGAATAATAGCTAATATGAATGACACGCAAAACCACCTACTTTATTGCCATCTCAATATGGCCTTTAACTTCATCAATTTTTTCGAGCGCATCATTCAGATTGTCTACTGCGTCCTCCATTTGCTCAAATCTATCTGTTCCCTGAAGATTCTCTGGATAATTGTCCAGGCAGTCCTGTTCTTTATCGCATACCGTATCGACAATTGATGCGGCGCTCGTTAAATATCTTAATGCATCTCTTAAACGCTCTCTTCTTTTTTCATTCACGCACTCTATCCCACATTCCGTCTAAATTAAATGACACTCTCAGATATCCATCTTTTGTTTTGGAAAAAGAAAAAGAGGATAGCTTCTGGATTAAACTGAAGAATGAAGAACTGTTTTCATCTGATAGAATAATTCCGTCGTCCAACAATACATCAATGGTGAACTGCTTTGTGTTTTCATCAACACTTGTATCCACACAGATACAGTCATCCAACATATCATAAACAAACCCATCGACACTAGAACAAATTTCTTTAAGCGCTTCAAACTTTTCGTGATTAAGAACAAACCTTCCATAAAACTCTTGAGACGCTTCTTCAACAAGCTCCACGACTGACTCTAAACAACCTGTATACTCCATGTTTCCCCCTTATTCAATCGGCGCAGTAAGCCCGTGAAATGTAAACGTCAATCTGACTTTATTCTTCGCAAGAACATATACTTCTATATTGCTTGCAAATTTAGAAATCCTAGCAAACCATTCTGGGTTTCGGAATTCAATTTCTTTGCCTTCGACAGAAACACTCCCCATTGTTTTAAACGGTTCATACAATTTATAGGAGACAACTGCGTCTGTTTTCGATGTTAGATACTTGAGCATAGAGTATACAAATTTGATTTGCTTTAATTTATTGATATTTAGAATTGTTGTTTTGGCTTCGTCCACTTCGAGTTCATCGGATATTGCATCGATAAAATCATCTAACGCTTGTTCGACATCTGCATCAGATTTAAACATCAAATCGAATTCAGTTTCCACTAAACCACCCCTTATAAAGTTGATTTTATCACAAACCAAAACCAATCACAAGCCAGACGTTCTGCTGACCAGATTACATTTGATTTCGACCTCACCGACAGCATCATTACCTAAGATGCTTATGAGAGAATTAGAAATCATATTAACATCAATTTTTCCACTAAATCGTACTGAAAAACCGCTCATATTCATAAGCTTGTCATCTGGTTCAGTATTCTGCTCCTGTGGCAAATCGACATAGACACTCTTTTCTCCTCCAGAGAGGAACTCCTCCCACATCCGTCTCTGTTCAAACGTCATGGAATGACCAACCGGAAAAGAAATGTCCAACCCTCTTGAGGTAATATACCTCCGAACTGTTAACGGCTTTACATGAAACATCGCGGCGAGACTTGATGCGTTGGCTCCGTAGCTCTCCATGAGCCCATGTAAATACTCCTCTTGAGTTTGTTTTGAGAGTTCTTTAAACGTAGCCCAGGATACTGGTTTATCTGTTTGGATGGTCACAAGTTTCCCACACCTTTCTTTCCATTGCTTTGTGGTCATATAGTCGGTTGACATGGTGCATTTTTTACTTTTGCTACCACGCTTGCGATATTTAGCCTGCTGTGCAAGGCGCTTTTTCTGAAGGCAATCGAAATCAAAATCGTTCAATCCTATACCCCCAGTCTCTTATCTACCTCAAACCTTTCCTCTAACTCTTGTGGTGATTTTGCTCTCCCTAGTTTTTTAAAGCCCCCATCAACAAGTTCATATAAGTAGTAGAAGTCACGAGACTCTTTGCTGGTCATGATAAATAATAGATTGTGGTCTGTCGTATAGTACCCAACCCACACACGTTCACCTTTTGGATATGCTAAGTCACTTCTCGAACTCAATTCCATGTACCTCCAGGTACTTTCTAACGGCACACATCAACGCTTCTTTGTTGTTCGGCAGCTCCTCACTGATAACCGCCTCAAGCACACACCGTAAAACGTCTCCAACAACTTTCCCTTCTGGAACACCAAGAGATATAATATCGCTGCCTCGAATTTTCAGGTCTTTCATTGCAAAACATTGGCGCTGTTCTATCACCATGTGAGCTATCTCTCTTAAGGAATTGCACCTATCAATTCTGGATTCTTGAGTTCCTTCTGCATGAGCTCTGATATCTGCCATCCTGACGTCAAGCAATTGGAGAAATCTATCTTCTCCTATTTTATTGAGCCATCTCCGCACAACTCGTTGCGTAGGCTCAACCACAGCGTCGTGGTTAAAAATCAGTTCAAGAACCTCAGATTTTGTTTTGTTGTCAAATCGAAGCCGTTCTAAAACATCTCTTGCTATGTCTGTGCTTGGAACTGCATGGCCATAAAAGTGGCCACCATTTTCATCTTCGGTATAACACTGTGGTTTTCCAATATCATGAAGGAATAAAGCAATCTTAACAGATAAATCATCTCCACCGTAATTTCCAACCGCACGGACGATATGCTCGTAAACAGTATACTGGTGGAATTTATTGTTTTGCTCAAACCCAATACACGGCAAAAATTCTGGTATTACCACAGCGATAACGTCGCTATACTCTAAAAGTATTTTCGTCACACCGGCGCCCATCAACAGCTTGCAGAGTTCTGATTGGATACGCTCTGGCGCAATTTTTCTTAAAAGGTCTCTATTCTTATGGATTGATTCGGCCGTTTCTGATTCTATGTGAAATTGGTAGGTTGAGGCAAACCTAAGCGCCCGTAGAATTCGGAGTGCATCTTCCGAAAATCTATCGTCTGGATTACCGACGCATGATATAGTCCTGCGCTCTAAATCCTTCCTACCATGAAAAGGGTCAACTAGCCCTGCGGTATTAAATGCTATTGCATTGATTGTGAAGTCTCTCCTTGATAAATCTGTAATAACGCTATCAACAAATTCCACACTATCTGGATGTCGATTATCAGAATAATTACTGTCCAGTCGGAATGTGGTTATCTCGTAATGTTCGCCATTGTCTAATACCGCAGTTATTGTTCCGTGTTTTAATCCAGTATCAACGGTTCTGATATTATGCCGCAAAAGATAATCCTTTACCTCATCTGGGAGAGCGGAGGTACAAATATCCCAGTCGTGCGGTTCAATTCCAAGCAGACTGTCTCTCACACAACCACCAACAACATACGCCTCATGCCCAAGATATCTAAGGCCAAGGATAATGGAGTTTGCGCCCTTCGGGATTGAAATCTTATTCATCTAAAGACCTCCGGTTCACAGCTATCACAAATTCCTCAACCTGTTTCATATTAGGATGGTCTGGTAATGAAGTATTTTCTTTAGCATAGGCCATGCGCTTTTCAAATTCATTTACCATGTCGAAGAATTCTTGACGGTAAGTTCCATCCTCATTCTGGTAGTCTCCCTTACGGATACTCATTAAAAGGTCATGGTCTTTTTCTCTGTATGTTACGATGTCGCCGTTTTCCAGAATGTCGAGACACATCAGATATAGGCGAATTAAGTGCATGGCATGTTTGTTCAGATGATTGTCGTCTTTCTTGTGGTTTCTGTGGTTCAACTTATCGTAGGTGCTAATCACGTTCGACAAGTCGTTCATAACGCTGTTAAATTCACGGGCAGGGTACTTATCGATATGGATGTCGGCAAAAATCTCCTTGTCCAAATCGTCTCGGTTACTATCTGCAGTATATAACAGAATACTTCCGTTTTCAAAAGACGTATACCTGCTCTCAAATGACTTTATAGCGCCCTGCATGGACTTCAAAATATGCCCTTCTCTTTTGGACTGCGGGAGCTTATCTCTCGCCAAAGCATTTTCAAGCCGTCGAAGCTGTTGATTGGCATATCCGCCAAACGAATGGACAGCTCTGCGTGAGATGAACAATTTTCTATTATCAATCATCGCTTTGCCGATGTCGTTGATATAGAAATAATGCTCAGGTTTACATCCAAGCATTTCGATTGTATTCGGATTACAGCTAAGTAACAGAGTGACGAGCTTATTAAAGCTATAAATGGTCGTATCAGTTTGCGTATTGACTACCTGCTCAAAATTGCTAAGGCCAAGCAAATCACTTTTGCTGTTCAGTGCGCACCCACGGATATCTACATCGGATGTTTCTACATTTGTACCGTATGAATAACTGCCACCGAGAGTTAAAAATATAATGCGGTCTCCCAGGTGCTCATTTTCTCTCAAAAAATCATAGTCCTTCCCCGAAACCATGTCTCTAATTTGCTCAATCGTCATACTACCACCGCCAATCTTAATCCCCTACAATATCGAACTGCTCTCCAATCAATGTAAGCTGGTCTGCAAGATGATGGCACAATGACTTTAACCAGTCCGGGCCTTTGCCATTCATTACATCTTCTCTCTCATCTTTCGTGAGGTCTGAGAAACAAATGCTCTGCCATTTTCCATCTCGCTGAACTCTAAAATAACACCCGTCAAGATTCCTAACCAATTGTCTTCCTCCTCAGTATATCACAAAAGGTTCTCTTCAACGCTAAAAATCTTCCAATCGAAGTTGTTCCCGTGTCTTTCTGACCAAGCAGAGTTTTCAAGAACGCATGTATCTTCTTCGTATTCTTCGCCCGAAAGGTATGATTCCTTAATTTCTTCTACCTGAACACCCTTAACCTCTGCGACCTTTTCGCACATCGCACTATGGGCATCTTCCCAAGTATCGAAAAACTCGGGCACACTAATATCCCGCTCAATGACCTCAATCAGCATGTACTTCATTTGGAATATCCTCTCTATGAATAAATTTAACCATAGCCCAACCATCTGGTGTTCTGACTTTGTTATAACCATATTGGGAAAGAGCCTTTTGGTATAGTCGAAATCGTCTTGAATCGGCTCCTTCTACGACAATTTTGGTATCTTCGTTTTTATTGATATAAACCCAATTCTCAAAATCCAATATCACATTTCTTGCCCAAGCAAGTGCCTCTATTCCACATCTACCAGTACACTTACAGGAAATCCTATCGTCTTTTGATTGATTGAACCATCCGTTAAGATGCTTCTTTTTATCAGCTACAGCAAACGCAACATAATACTCTGTTGCTCTGCTATACTCTTCTCTATAAAAGGCTATCTGACAGAACTGCCCGTTGGAAAGGCGGTGTCTTCTATAATATCCTTCCGATTCACTGTCCCATGTAAAGTCGCTAGTATGTATAGTCACCACCACCTTGAATTATTTCCTCCATGGTATTGTAAGATAAGGAATGCTGTGATAAAATCATAGTAATTTGGAGGTGATTATTTTGGATAGTAGCACGCTCAAAATGACAAAAGATAATGTTATATCTGCCATGAGAAAAGGGTATATTTTTGGTATTGATATGAGAGGCGTAGAGATGCTTGGAGACAGCAAGAAAATTTGTCACAACTGCTCCTTGTATAACGGAAATGGACGTTTCTTACCAGTAGTAATATCTACTGGGCCATTATCAGAGTTTGAAATTTCAGAAATTATCTCTACATTTAGCACCCCTGATAACCCACAATTATGGTCATGTATTGACACATATCCAATGGATGTCGAGCCCATTCAATTTGGAGCATACTATTCTTTCTACTCGCTCAAAAAACCCGCACAAGCCGCCTGGTTTAATGGGTAAAACCAGTGAATTATATTGACAAAGTATTATTCGCAGTGTACACTTAGCATATCTTATGATGAAAGGCGGGTATCACCCTATGGCCGCAAAAACTATCGAAGAGCGCATTGCCCTCATTGACCAAAAGATTGAAAAGAAGAAAGCTGAAATCGAAAACCTTGAAGCTACAAAGCAGAAGCTGCTCCACCCGGTGAATATGAAGACCGTCATGGCCGCCGCTAAAGAGGCCGGGTTGTCTCCTGAAGAAATTGCTGACAAGCTCGGCTTGAAAATCTAAATATAATTTAAGCCCGCCAAATGGCGGGCTTTATTATTACTCATTACCTTCCGTACCAACATTGTTGTTTGTCAGTTGGTATGCAGTTGACATTGTTCCTGAGCCCGAAACTCCCGAAGCATTGCTCACAATGCGAGGGAGAAAAGTCTGGCTCTGCCCGCGTCAGCGGGCTTTCGGGCTCGGAACATAGTACCGAATTCTTACTTTTGCCTTCGGCGAAAAGCCGCTGTAAAACAATATGTAACAGCAAATCTACAAGGTAATTATTTGTTGTTATTCACAGATGCCTGAATAAGCTCTTGTGTTCCATGCTGTATGTAACGCTTTCAGGTCTTCATCTTTTGAAAAATCAAACTGGTTTTGATTATCCATGAAATAGAAGTAGCATGTCTTTTTATGCTCTCCATGGATATAATGCTTGCCGTCGCTCCACATATTACAGCCGCAAAATGGACACCTTTTTAATTTAACCAAATTGCCACACTTCCTAAACACCAATGTTCTGTTTTATTCCTCTTCTCCCTCGAATCCGGCGCCATACCCGTAATCATACTCGCAGTGCCAGTGGGTTCCGTCTGGCTCATCCATTTCGACTACATACGGGGCACCAGATTCAAAGCGGAAGCGATAACCCTTATATTCAAAACTGAACGGCTCGTACTCATACCAGTCCACTTCATCCTCATCGCAAAACTCTATCTTCTGTATGCCGTCATCTTTTGCCTCATATATCTCGGGAAGACCTTGCTTATGGCAGACCACCCGGATACTACCGTCTCCACATATACCGTGATGGATGTGCTCTATCCAGCTCAACTCTTTGCCGTCATCTTGGGCTTTCAAAAGGCTGACAAAGATACGCGCCCCGCTTGGGATGTTGTTGATATCCTCCCCGAAGGTCTCCTGGCTGGACGCAAAAGCAGGGGCATCCTCCTTGTCCTTGCGCCGCTCGCCGTTCCTATAAACGAACGCTCCGTAATCGCTATATGCCATCCATGGCACCTCCATATCAAACTAATCTTTTATGCACAACAGAACACTACTATTAGAAGCATCGTTGCTCCAATACCACAACATATAGGTGGTATCCAGTCACTCCAGTGTCGCATCTACCTGCCTCCAAGTTATAAATAATCGTTGATATTCTTCAACGTACCGTCTGCATTATATAACGGTGTTAAGGTCTGACCATATTGGTTGTTGTCCTTATACCAAAGATATAAAACACCAGTATCAGAGTCTTGCAAAATTTTTCCATTGCTTGTGTCTTCGACCACAATCATATGACAATACTTACTTGATACGGGCGTTGCACCTTCTGAACTGTCCGTACAACCAGTAAGAGCCATACACATAGCAATAGCCGCCATGAAACAGACTACTTTCTTCATACATACCCTCCCAAATTATTCTTTCATTTTAGCTCGAATCTGCATAAGAATCTTGCCAAGTCGATTCTCTCCTACACCATCACATACACCCCAAACCCTATCTCCCCATGTGTTTCCTTCTATGAGCGTTGCGTCCCTAGTTTCAATAAGGAGTTGAGCCAAGTTCTTGTTCTGCATAAACTTTGCTATACATATATCGTACATTACTTTGTCCTTAACGTCTTCCCAGTCATTGCGCAATCTAACACGTCGGCCAAGTCTCTTGGCGTCAGATGGACTTAGACTTAAGAACTCATTTGAACGCTCTGGACATTTTGCAGATTGAAAAGCGGCCTCATTATTTTTGAACGATTGGCCAAGATATGTGACTGGTGCTGGATAGAAGTTGCTCAAGAAAAAATATTTACCTCTAAACTCCGAAATTGTATTCTCCATAAAATTAACCTTTCATTTCTTCATACGAAAGACGATAGTGCATAAATACCTCATATTCCTTGTTGCATATGTCACACTGCCGCATTTCCAGTACAACGACTTCGTCTCCGTTATAACTAACAGCTTCGATTGTATGGGAAACTATTTTATCGTCGTTACCATCTGACAATCCGCATGGGCATTTGATATGCCTCATAAAACCAGCCTTTCACACACAAAGCATTTCTTGTTCAAAAACTTCTGGGCTACACTCTTTTCGCATAAGTTCTACTTGCCCCTCATCCAAAGCGCCATCCCTAAGAGCGCATGTGTACGGGAAGGTCACATCTGGCACTTTGTCATAATTGTTTTTACCGACAATACTGGCTACATATTTCCCAAAAGCATCTGCTACAAACGACCTACCAATCGCTCTTGCAGTGCGAATTTCAAGCCCTTCACACATTGCTCTAAGCATCACTTCTTGATATGGGAATAAGTGTATCTTTAGCTCGCGCTTAATAAATTTTGAACACTCATTGTAATTTATTTTCATGGATTATCCTCTCTAATCATAATTAAGAATCTGTCTACACTGAGGGCAGTATTCATAATACGGATTCTCATAATAACCATCATCACATTCTCCACCAAGGTCAGCGCCACAATTGGGGCAACGATTTGGACACCAGTTCTCCTTAATTGGCTTTGCTGGAATACACTTCTCTAATTCATGTATGGCAAATTCAAACTCATTCCTCACTGGCTCCCATTGATGGGTGGACAATAAAGCTTTGATTACCTTAATGCTTTCTTTGGCTTGATAAATACTATCCTTTTCTACCAAGAGCTTATATGCCACATCGTCACATCCTTACATCCGTCTTATCAGTGCTGGTCGTTTCTTTTTTCGTTCTCCGCATCCAGTCCCAGGTGGGGACAAGTTTACTACATATACTCTATCATCTGATATATTCAGGTATCTAACCATTGACCTGGCGATTTTGGAATATTCTGTTTCATGTTCTATGTTGTAGGTAATCCATTGTTTGATTTCTGCGCCTGATATTGGCCTGTTCATAAACGATAGAATATTTCCCATAGTTTCAATATCGGTATATGGTTTCCCACTTCACGTTGCTCCAGTCAATCTTCTGCCCACACTCACTGCAAAACTTATCTTGATGCGTACTCCAATCATCATCACCACTACCAGTAATGACAAATCCACCGACTTCTGAACCGCATACAGGGCATCCAAAATAATGGTGATGTACTGCATTACTACCTGCGTTACACAAGACTGGTGGTAAAGCGCTTTTCCTTTTTAGATACTCTGGTCTACTTGCTGGGCATTCATTACGGCTATACATCTCGTATGGCCCGCATCCACCACTCCTATAGCACGGCATCCTAACCCCCCTAATCATATCGCTTCCGTTCATTTGCAAACCCAACAATATCATCTGTATTTCTTGGCAATTTGTGGCCTTTTCTCCAACAGGGTTCGTTAGCAATATGTTCGCCAGAAAGCTTTGTTTCCAGCATATCTCGGCGGTAAAGTAGCCCATCAGAAATCTTGACCCCACCGACAGTTCGCCGTCGTATTTCCGAACAGATATCATCGTATTCTTTTATAAGTTTGTTGTAGCAAGAAACCGCGTCATCTTTTTGCCCACCGTTCCAGCACTCTCTAACCTCTTCGATTTCGGACATATCATAAGATAGACGCCAGCTACCATCCACATATTCCCGTTCATCTGGGAGTGGGAGAATTCCCATGCCATCTCTTGCATATATCATTGCATCTTCAAGAGTTGGTGCCTCTGTAATTATTTCTCCGCACATTTCCCAAGTTACTGGGACTCGCCACGTCTTCATGTGTTCAACTCCTATTGCATCTGAAAATCTTATGTGCTATAATCCCTTATGCAATCCATTGTAAAGGGGTGAGCGCCAAATGGAATTTATTCCGGCTCTCATGTACTATTCGGTGTGTTGTATAAGACACCTACAGCAGGATTGCACCGCCCCAACATAGGGGCGGTTTTTATTTGTCTTTGAATAATTCAGCCTCTCTGCTTAATCTTGCTTTAATAGCATCGCCCTTTAAACGAAATCTACCTATATAAATTCTTTGGCGATTATGGGTAATGGTCGCTACCCATTTCATTCGCTCTTTATCAAAATAGACCCCTGGCACCCCGGACTTGTTGGTGGAGTAAAGGCCACGGTTCTGATTGTTCTCATTGTAATCGCAAACTCTTAGGTTTTGTCTCCTATTGTCTGCTCGGTTTCTGTTGATATGGTCTACAAACTGTTTTGGTTTGGCATTCATTATAATCCTATGGAATCTAGTAAAATTTCTTTTCCCATTAAAGTAATAACAATTAACAAGATACCCATCTTTATCTCTGTACCAATCTCGATTTCGGATTAAATCATAATCCTCACTATCAAAAAGAAATTCATGAGAACCAAGATAAAGTATTCCATAATCACCAAACAGCTTAACTCTTTTTCTGGTTTTCAATTTTGTATTTGTCTTCCCATAGCTTGATATTAAGTTTGTCATTCTGTCTCAGAATAACCCATTACCATTTCGGCAAATTTCTTATCATCAAATTCGAACCTACTATCCAACTCGTCATCGTCTGGAATAACTTCAGATTCACCAGTTAGGTACTGTTTCCATTTTTCTGAAGCTACAACAATTAAACTTCCATTGTCACCCCAATATACATCTGCATTTCTTATTTGATGGATTTCTCCAAACCTATCTGCATTATCAGAGAAATCTGTTGTTGTTCCAATCGTACAACATCGGATGTGCCTACCCAAAAGAACCACCGCCTTGTTATAAAGAAATGCAAAAACCCATGGCCCGCAATTGAGCCATGGGTTCTGCATTATGTAGTTTATTGCCCAGCGTCCTTCAGGCCAGGATTCACAATAACACTTGCACTATCTCCGGCCTGGACAGCAGGGAGCTCACCGTTCCACTTTTCAATCCACATCTGCTGTATATAGGCATCCGGCATATTCTGCAGAGCCTCGCGTGTAATCCGCATAGCCTCTGCCTCGCCCTGGGCACGGGCAATGGCGGCCTCGGCTTCAATCGCCGCCACCTCAGCCTCTTGCTCGGCCTTCACAACGGCCGTCTTTTTCTCCTGCTCAGCACGAAGGGCATCCTGTTCAGCAGTCATCTTAGCCTCGACAGAAGCCTCAAACGCATCTGAGAAATCAATGTCCTGTACAATCACAGAGGTAAAGTTCACATGATAAAGTTCTTCCAGAGTCTTCACTTCATCGGCAACTTCGGTAGAAAGAGTTGCCCTATTCTCAAGGAGGGTCATGGCACTGTACTTTGCAAAAACAATCTTGGCTCGCTCCTGAACAACATTATCCAGCTTCGTCTCAAGAATCTCATATGAGCCGTATTCTCTTGCCACATCCATCACATATGCAGGGTCAAGGGCGTACTGATACTCGATGGAAGCCGTCAGCGGCTGTGCGTCCTTTGTGTAAGAGGCAAAAGCTGCCTGACGCACATGAACACGAAGGTCATAGGTTGTGACGGAATCAGAAACCGGGTTGACCAAATTGAGTCCAGACGTAATCTGTCGGTTGATTTCTCCAAAAGTCCGAACAACGCCAACCTCAGTAGAATCAATGATATGGATTCCACTTACAAGAGAGACTAGCAACATTACAAATACCAGAAATCCAGGAACGATGAATCGAAGGCGCCCGATTCGTTTCGCACGGCTCCGGTCATACTCATCTGTGGCCTCCCGATTCAGCACCTTGCTGACACCGCTGAAAACAAGAAACAGAACAACGGCAAGAATTGCAAAGATGATAAGAAAAACTAACATATTTTCTCCTTTTGTTCATTTTATATCTCAACTGGGTCTGCTATGTACCGCATTGGACTACTTATTTTCACTGTCCATAGCGGCACCACTCCCTTCAGATACTGTTTGGATGCCCCGAAGTGCAATCGCACATCTTGCAATCGTGTCTCCGGCCAAAAGAACTTCATCAGTTTGGTTATACCTAGAAAATGAAACACGGATTGAACTTCTCGCCTCATCTTCCGATAACCCCATGGCAGTTAAAACATGACTTGGAACTGCCTCTCGGCTTCGACACGCAGACCCAGCGGAAACACAAATCCCCTTTGCATCAAGGGTAAGTAATAGCGTCTCTGCATCAACGCCATCAAATCTAAAATTCAACGTCTTTCCAGGTTCAATTACAGACCGGCCATTTATATGAATACAGTTATCGCTTTCTCCCAGTTCCTTCAGCGCGTCGCGAATGGCCATATAAAACCTCTGCTTGAAAATGGATACCTCCGTCATATCTTCTTTCATATTCGCAACAGCGAGTTCTGCCGCGCGTCCTAGACCGACAATTCCCGGAACATTTTCCGTCCCACCACGGTATCCATACTCCTGCTCATGCCCACCATGAATCAATGGCTCAATTACCTGTTGCAGAAAATCACCATTGGGGTCATTAAAATTTGTATATCTACTATAGATTGCTCCGACACCCTTCGGCCCATGGATTTTATGGGATGAGATTGTTGCGAAATCAATACAATTCCTGTCTACGTCGATTGGATATTGGCCGGCGGCCTGGACACAGTCCGTGTGAAACAAAACACCATGCACCCGGCACACATCACCAATTTCCTTGATATCGTTTACAGAGCCTACTTCGTTGTTGACATACATAATGGAGACTAGGCCCGTCTCTGGTCGGATTGCATCCTCGATATCTCTGGCACGGACTTTACCATCTGCATCTGGTTTAATATAGGTGATATAAAACCCGTCTTCTATAAGCGATTCTGCGGCCCGTAGAACCGAGTCATGCTCAATGGCAGATACAATCAAGTGTTTCTTCCCAAGCTCACTGAGCCTGTGCCTGAGCCCTTTAAAGACCATGTTATTACCTTCGCTACCACCAGAAGTAAAGATGACATGGTCAGGCGAACACCCAAACAAAAGAGAAACCTGTTCTCTTGCTTTTTGTACAGCGTCTGCCGCATTCCGGCCAAGCTTATAAAGGGTGCCGGCATTCCCGTATTCATCAGTGAAATACGGCATCATCGCTTCGATAACCTCTGGCGCCACTTTTGTGGTTGCCGCGTTATCAAGATAAATCATTGGAATCACCGTCCTCATTTTTCTTATAGAGATGCATTACTACAAGGCATCATGCACCCTAAAACTCATTGCCTCCCAGCAAGTTTTCCAGGTTCATTTTTGTCAACAAGGCTAGGTTATGCACCGACAACCTCGCCATCAGAATCGATTACAACCACATCTTCTCCCGAGAAATATTGCGCCGGTACAGCGAAAAACGGAGCCGCTGGACGAGGAACGAGACAAAGTCCAGTTCCACCCGCTTGTTTCCTTCCGCACATTTGGGCTTGCTTTAAATCAAAGATAATTACGTTCTCCTCACTGAAGCGAACACCGGGGGCACAAACTGGCTGTGCCATTTCCCACCCCATTCCAGACTTAATCAAAGTGGCAAGTGCTTTGTTGCCTACACCGATGGTTCGTTTATGTTTCTTTTCAGCAGTTTCTGCGGTAAAAAATTTCATCGCGTTTTGGGTTGTCTTATCGCAAGGTTGGAGCGCAATCTGCGTTTTATCATGACTAATAAACACCCTGACAAAGGGTGGATACCCCAGCTCTGATGCGGCAGACACATTGAAGGAAATCTTATTCTTTAAAACCCGGACTTCTGCAATACTAAATGTACGAGGGACTTCAACAACATCGAAATCATCTAAAATACTCACGTTAATCCTCCTCTACGATGTAGTCGTATAACATTGAACCCTGGTGGGGAATTATCTTCAGGCTCATCTCCAACCCAATATCCCCATGTATATTGTTCCGATGACATGTTGGATAATCTATTTTGAACCGCAAACCAATTTTCCTTTTCTATAATTGCAGGATGGTGGTCTTTTACTTTATACATACCGACCCTGCCGTCGTTCTTGATAGACTTGTGTGAAAACAAATCAACGGTAATAGTTTTCTGCATGACAACATCACCGCAATACTTTTCATTGGACAAGATATTTTTTACTGTTGAGTATGTCCAATCAACCCCTTTTGGAGACGGTATGGATTGCGAGTTAAGTACCATGCAAATATGTGAGATTGGGTATTTGTCCAAAAACATTTGATAAATTAGGCGGACAACTGCCGCCTGCTCTTCATTTACTATCAGCTCACGGCCATCTTTGAAGAATCCATATAGGGGAGAAATCTTAGGGAGCCCCGCTTCAAATCGTTTCTGGAATCCCCACTTCACACTTGCTGACTTTGTTTCTGATTCTCCTTGAGCGATTGCGGCAAGCACAACTAGCAGTAGCTCTCCTGTTTGTGTAACAGTGTTGATTCCAACGTCCTCAAAATAGATTGCCACTGGTGGCGTCAAGGATTTTAGCATTCTTGCTGTCACAACACAGTCAACTACATTTCTGGCAAATCTCGATATGTTCTTTGTGATTATCATATCAATTTTCCCGGCCTTGCAATCCTCTATCATACGCATGAAGTCGTCTCTGTTTTTCAAAGATGTGCCTGAGATTCCTTCATCTGCATAAATGTCAACAAGCACCCAGTCAGGGTGCTTGCGAACATAATCTTTATACGCCTGGATTTGCGTCTCATAACTTGCTCTCTGGTTTTCGCTGTCTGTACTTACGCGGCAATAAGCCGCAACCCGTAAAATCTTATGTTCATTTTCGCTGTCGCCTTGCTGTACCTTTGGCGGTATAAACTCAACGTCAATTCGATTTTCAAAAGCGTCTTTTATCTGACGCTGTTTATCTATCCTATCGGACATTGCTTTCCCTCCTACTAAAATCACACCCTATTTTAGGTATGTATAGTAGGCATCTTTTCAGTTAAGAGGGAGTAGCAAACTCTAAGATTTGGTCTAAAGTTCTTGGCGTGTAATTCATCCAGGGCATCATCGCCCCAACATTAAACATCAAGCACTGTTTTCCATACAGCTCCTGCATCAGATACTTGTCGTGTTCCATCATATTCCATTCAAACGAACTGTGAACATGGCCATATAGATGATACCATCCATAAAAATGATTCTTGAAACATGGAATCGGATAATGGCATAGGACTACCTTGCGCCCATCATCGTCAATCTCAAGATACTCCGTTACCTTAACAAACTTCTTAAGGAATCGACCATCATTGCACCTATCGTGGTTTCCCTTTATCAAAAACTTTTGTCCATTTAGGCCATTTAAAACTGGCATTGATACATTTAAATTGCACCAAAACATATCACCAAGTACATATACAATGTCGCCTGCCGACACTACGGAATTCCAGTTGTCGACAAGCACTTTATTCATTTCATCGACGTTCTTAAATGGCCTGTTGTCAAATGCAATTATATTGTCGTGCCCATAGTGCCAATCAGAAATATAAAACTTCTTCCCCGCCATCACTTCACCTCAAAACGGAAGAAATTCGCTTTCCTCATAAAACAACTTAGTCAGTTCTCTGGAAAATTCTTCTTCATCCAGCGAATTGAAATCTCCTTCACGGACAACGGAGATTAGCTTATTGACCATCACTTTAATGACACTCTCTACTGCCTCTTTGGAACGATTTTGAATGTTGAAATCATATTGCAGAGTTCTAAATTGATTACTCAATTCATTTAAAGTTAACTGAATATCGTATACCCTATTGAGAGCTTCTATTGCGGCGGCCTCAATGTCGTTACACCTCTGCGTCAAATCATTTTCATTGTTCATAACCATCTCTCCACATATGTTCTATCTTGCGTAAAAATCGGTGGCTCTAAATCAACAGCCCATTCTCTATGCACTACATGGAGTATTGAATCTGCATCTTTGGGGTCTGGAATATCCTTCTCTACATTTTTACGATAGCAACACGCTCCGCGCTTAAGATAGATTGGATAGTTATTCCAGTTAATACCACGTTGGCTCCATAACATTTCCTGAATTTCATTACAACTCTTTCCGTGCAATTCTCGATGACTGAAATTCGCTTGACCAACAGCTTCAATACTATTTCTAGTCGCATCTTGCTGTCTCCAAATCAGACAGTTACAAACCTCGTCTATCGGTAAGGAAAACGCCCTTGCATCAAACATGGCTTGGTTGAATTTGTCAGCGTATTCCATGTAGTTTTCTTTTACGACACTTTCCGGCGATGCAATTGTATCGTAGTATTGAATCGCAAGACTACCAATATCGGAAAAGGCAGTATTAAACGCCAGGGTTGCCATGGAAGCCGCTATGCTACACATTTTTTGAACATTGTAACCAAACCAAGCATCCGTCGATATCGTAGCATAATCAGTCAAGACAAGAGTGATTTCATCTGATTGGGTATATCCAAACACACAGCCTTGAATATTCTTACATAAGTACCGCATCGTCTCGTGCATTGTGGTTGCAAGCACTTCATCGAACGGTTTCTTCATACCTCTGGTAAACGTATGGAAAGCTTTCCCGTCAACACGAATAATCGCTGGGATTCTGCGTGTGAGGTAATCCCTGTTTGCATACTCATATCTCTTCATTCTATCGCCAAGAGAATCTCTTTTATTTCCCATAATACCACCCCTTCCAATTAGTATATTGTATATTTGTAGTCAAACAGTTTATGGTGGACATTTCCTTTTGGCAAGTGCCCTCTGTACCTTCTGATTACCCGGTTTGAATGCCTCTTCCAATAAATCTGTCTGTTTGAATTCTTAGGGTACTTGATATGATTTCCTACCTGTTGGAATACACCGTCCACCCAGTCCCAATCTGTATATCCAGCCTCTGGATGATACCCATATGTCAATATTTTGAGCAGCCTGTTTTTCTTATGACGGTTCATGGCTCTCCGGTAGGCACGGCCAGTTTTCCTTTTGCCTGTTCTCTTCACAGGTTTTTGATAGTCAAAAGCATCGCCACAATATCCGTAAGCCCAGTGGGCTCCGTCGACCTTATCGCATCCACAATACTCTGGTTGCCAATCTCCATATTCTTTTAGGCGTTCATATCTGCGGAATACCTCGTCCTTACCAATGGGGCACTCATCACATGTACAATAGGATTCTCCCATAAGAAACATAAAACCGCCCCTTTCAGAGCTTATAGCTTATCCAAAGTGTATGTCGTGTTTTCTGTCTCCATTATGATGGTACTAGGTTCATCAAACCAGGGAGTACATCTAACAATAGGTGATGTCCTAAATGCATGATATCTGTCATCATATGGTGGGAGAACTTTAAGCACGCCTGGTAAACCAGGTTCTGCCTCCACAATATACGCTTGCTGATACAGCATTTCTTCGTGTACTTCACGCAATATACCATCCTTTGGAATAATAGAAGTGATAATGTAACTCATATACCATTACCAATCCTCAACATCAGTGACATCTTTTTGCTCACCGCACACAGGACACTGGATAGAAATTGCTTCTCCAATTCCAGTTCCCGTCAGCTCGAATATGTATCTTGAGCCATTGTTGCAAGAGGCGTAGTGCTGATTGCGAAACTCCTCAATGGCCTTCATCTCTCTGCCGCTAAGATGATGAAGGGAATGTCGCCTATAATGTTCTGCCAATTTCTCTGCTTTTTGGATTTCTGCATCACGATTCCAGTTATCAAGAGTTTCCCTCAGACGCTGGTTATCGGAACAAACACTGTCATAGGTTTCCTTGATTCCTTCCAACATTTCGTCAAAACCATAGAACACGCTAATGCTCATTAAAGACCACCTGCTCTCCGCTTTTTAAAGTCCAACATCCACCATCAGTGATGGCACACTCAGTGCAATTACCGCCACATATCTTTGCGTCATCTCTTGCGGTAGTTGTGCCATCCTTATATCGAACGTGCGCCTCTGGAAATAGAAAAGGGTTGACCATATCTAGGCCAACCCATGCACTAAAGATGATATGTAAATTATCTGGAATTCCGGCTCCTAAAGAGAGGTAATCGTTCACAATCTCATACTTTTTTGTAAAGCACAAAATTTCGCAATGCCGGTTTCTTCTAGCCACCTCTACCATTCTTCTAAGGTAGGTCGGGTCTGGTATATCTCCTGCTACATGAAAACGGAAGAAGCGTGACAGCATAATCGCGGCTTCAACCTCACGCCAATACACATCTGGCTCTTTCTGCAAAAGCTCGAAGTTATTTTGGTATGCCTCTCTAACAGACTTTCTACGTCGTTCAAGCCTTCTAGCGTAGCACTTGTTTTGGCAAGCACATGGCCTACAAGTCAAACCTGATGGTAATGAAACGCTCTGGATGGAGCCCATCTTTTCGTTTCCTTTACTGATGCTGACATTCAAGCAACCACCCCCAAATCTTCTGAATAAATCCGGCACTCTATTCTGGACAGAAACGCATCTCAATAATTCTGAAATTGGATAAAACAATAATCTTCTTTGCAAGCTGTTAAGCTCAAAATTCATTAACATATATAACGGATATTATCCGTAGAACCAGTGCAGACTCTTTGTGACCTGTCGTTAGCACGTTATGTGTCTGCATAATATTGCGATGGATTAGATACTTAGGCATCATGCTATAATGAATCATGGCTATCGCTTATCAGGACATCTGATGATTATTGCAAAGGTCTCAATTTGTTTTCATCCACAAATGAGTGAAATAATAAGTACACTACTTTCTTCTATTCTCAACCCATAATATGGGAATGATATTGAAGTTGACCAGTATCGCTACTGGTAACAGAATCGCTCTGTCAAACGCCAATCCAAAATTATATCAACTTGTTTCTGCCCAGAACAGGGCGCCGGATTTGCTGGCACCCTGCGTCTTACTCGTTCCTACTTAAGAACTCGGCCATAACATCAGCAAAGGAATCATTTACGTTAAACGGCGGCTCATATTCCACGTTTGTGTTAATTAACGCCGCATCAATCTCTGCAGAAACCTTGTCAGAAGTTGAGCGCATATCTCTCATGACGCTCTTTGCTTTCTCCCTATTAAATGCGTCCTTATATTCAACTTCAATGTCGTAATAATACTGGACTTGATTTCCCTCTACGTTGAACTTGTAGTCTGTTCCACGTTCGACCTTCTTGGCCGGCATAAAGCGGAGCATGTACTGAATCCGCGATGCCACAATCTGCCGGAACTTGTTAGTTTCAATCGCAGAGTCCAGGTCAAAGGGAATTGTGGCCTTTGCCCTGCTAATTGCAGTTGTGAGCTTGCTTTTCTCTTCGACCAACATACTCATAAAGGCAAGTACATCATCGTTCTTATAGAAGTCGCCGAAGTCCATTTCCTCTTCGATATCCTGGGCATCTGGATTCGCCTTGCTTCTAAGATGTTTCTTTGATATTTCTTGTGCATGAGTACGTTCAATCAGGCTACTACCAGCCTCGCCCATCATACTTTCCAGGAAATTTTGATAGCGAAATGATTCCTTTAAATTCATAGCTTTATCCCTTCTGTTTAATGAATTGTGTATTACACATATATAATGCCTAATTTATTAGCATTTTCTCTATGTAGCAATCGAAGCAGGACATCTCCATCTATATTGGTCAGAGTATGATACCAGTCTGAATGGAAAAACTTATCCAGTTTCTTCATTGCCTTGTGGTTGCCAACCTTTAGAGCCTCTCTATAATCATCTGCCGCAACCGCAACAATTGCGTTGGCCAAGTTCTGCCACGGGTCGCCGGAATTCTGCTGTAAATAATGCAGACTTTCTGCGGGTTGCCTCATCTCGATTTCTGACATTTCATTTTTTCTGAGACACCCGCATGACTTTCTTTTCCCGGCCTTCAAATTCAGCCCATACTCTATAAATGTATTTCCACATTCACATTGACACACCCATCTTGAATTACGGTCATTCTTATTCTCCGCACGACGAAGAACCTTAATCATTCCATCTCCAAAAATGCAACCGGTTAAATCTTCTGCTTTACCCATATCATCAGTCCTTTTCCGCTAACAAGAAGTCTGGGTTGATAACTTTGAAGCTGATATTGCGCTCCATGTTGCGCATCACAACTCCTTCTCTTTTCTGCTCCTTCCGAACTGTTGATTTACCTTTGGAATACTCCACTAATTCTGCGATTGTTTGAGGTAAAACCTTATTGTCCTCAAGGATTGGAACAGTTTTGATACCAAACGGAGCCAAGGTATCAGCTATCTCATGTGTATTACACTTGTGGTCTGGGTAAATCAAGTTGAACGCGAAGAGCTCATAACCACCGATATGATACTTGTTTCCCTGGATTTGATTCCCGCAAATTTCACCTTGTAAAACAACAGTTTCATAATCACCGATGATGCGTTTCAGCACATTCTCAATGTTATACTTCTTTGCAACCGTCCAGTAAGAACTTGTGTCTGGGTTAGCAAGATGTACGTTGCGGCTACACACGCCAAACTCATATTTCCGCTTTGAAATTTTCTGCAGATAGTATGTAGCAGATTGGCCGTCCATCTTCTCAGTGACAGAGAACTGTGTTCCCTTATCTCTCTCTATCTCGAACAAAACAGGAAGGTTCTGAATTCTTGTTTCATCCGTCTTTACAATCCAATCCGGGAATCCACCCTTCCGCTTCGACTTCGCAAACAGGCGGCGATACCACTTGAACCGCATCAGGAACTTTGCGATTGGGTTGGCCGGCTTCTTTGGCTGATTGCTTAAAAGGAGCGCCTCCTGCTGTGCCTGTGGGTCATACTTGGTAATCCCCAGTACCTCAGTCACATCGTCGCCGAGGTAACACTTCGTACCGTTTGGAAGAACAGAAAGAGGGAGCACTAAGCCCTGACTCACTTGGCCACGAAGCTTGATTGTCCGTACACGGAACTTGCGGTCGCGCAGGAACTCGAACTCCGGCCGCTCTGGGAGCTGTGAATCCACCTCAATATACACGATGTGCTGTCCGGGTTGGAACTCGTCCTTATGTACGACACACTCCCAGCCATCCACCTGAGCCACCACAATACGGTCGGCGCCCGGAATGGGTCTGATTGCAGAAATCTCTCTGATAGTTGCAAGCCTACGCATTTACAGTCGCCTCCCCCTGGTAGGTCAAATATGTTTTCTTGATAATTCTGGCCATCTGGCGTACTCTCTCTTCCTTAACTGCTGGATTCCACCCACAACGTGAACAAGGCCGGCAAGAAGTCCCGCAGTCAATCATGCTATTGTATTTGCAGTTCTTTGGACGCTCCACTTTAACCCTCCTCATTGCTCTTCTTCTAAAACTCTAGGGACATACACTCTGGTCTCCATTCTCTCCTCAGCTCGCCTCGTTTTCCCGAGAACCTCCCGAACCAAGTTCATGAGGTTTTTGCCCTTCTCGCTATCTAGGAACTGAACCAGAGGCTCCAAAATCTCTACTGTGTCCTTACACTCCCTGCGTGCTTGGCGGCATCTTGTGAGCTGTGTGGCCACTTTAGCTCGCTCTTTGTAGTCAAGGTGTTCTAGCTCCAGCTTATGTAGGTAGTCCTGTGTGAGTCTGTCCATACGATTAACCTCACCATAGTTCCAGGCATAATCCTTCTGGACATCATCCATCAACTTGCAGAAACTACTGATTGTCTCTGAAAAGTGTGGCGGCTTTTGCTTTTTATTGCCCACACATACACCACCTTTCTATTTCACATTAACTCTTGCCAACCGATTCAAAAGAACACTGATTGTAAGAGGGCCAATACGGTCTATATATTGGCACTCTGTATATCGGTCGGAAGACCAAACGCCTCCAACATCTATTACCATATCATTGACATGAGGTTTTTCATGTATAGAAATGGATGGGGTTGCATAAACCGCGACATCACACCCATCGATTGCACCAAAGACATCTTTGGTTTTACTGTGTGCAACTGTAACGGTAGCATCGTTTTTGATAAGCATTTCTGCCAAACCTGTTACAGCATTTCCTCGTCCAACGATGGTGACATTCTTTCCCCTTATCAAACCTTGGTCATCTAAAATCATATATGCCGCTTGTGATACACTGGTCATACCGTTCAATAATGGGCCATCAATATTAAAAGGGCTTCTATTGAAGCCCTCCATAAATTCCCTATCTATCTTAGCGGTTTCAATATCAACTACAATTCCAGCCGGATTCTCAATACGGCCTATGCAGTTAATTCCAAACCGCTCTGCTTTTTTACGGACTGACTTTAGAAATTGGCTCTCTAAGTCTCCAAGCAAAACGAGGTTTCCATTGAGTGGAAGCAACGCTTGTGTCTTTGAGTCAATCTCTTCTAACAGATGCTGAACAATATAGTTCATATTACACCTTCCGACCTCGTCTACCTTTGGCTATCTGCCCAATATAAGCGATAGAATTTCGCTTTCTGTTGGTGGCTCAAAACTTTCGGATTCGTCTTCATCATATACAATATAATCAAAGCAGTATTCATTCCATCGCCAATGGCCTCCCTGATGACTCGGGCCATCGTCTGTGTCTTCCTCAATTATCGCAGCACCATATAGCACCTCTAAAATCGTAACGATTTTACCGAGATACTTATCCATACGGCCATCTGGATTTCGATTGCAGTTTTGGTTCCATTTATCAACAATCTTTACTCTCATGCCTGGACTTAGTTCTTGAATATCAACCACTATTTATCACCCGCCTATCCAAAACTGACCTCGGTTTTATCCGTCCGCAAAGAAATGAACACCGGGAATTGCAGACTTTCTGCTCCGGTGTTCTTATCACAAGATATTTCTTTATATTTAACTTCACACAGTGTGCCAATCAGGGCATCACGGTTATCCCAAAACGAAATTCGCTGTTCATTAGTAAAGCCGGTTCCAACCCTTACTTCATTTCCTTTATATTGAAGAACGAAAGCGCCAAGGATTCCGGCAAGACGACCGGCTCCTTCTTCGCATGAAATGATTGGCAAGTCCATTGTATAGAAGCGTTTTACTTTTAAGATTCCGTTGTGCCGCTTCCTATAATATGGAGTATCGAGATTTACTATCAGCCCCTCTTTATCTTCCTCAACCATCTTATTAAGCAGTGTTTCAATCATTGATTGGTCAGCACCGCTATATAAAACCGGTAGGATACTGACGGGGCTATCCTTACGGAGCATCGTTTGAACGGCATCCAATGCCTCACGACGCTGGCGATATGTATCCTTGCTCTCTCCTTGTTCAAATTCTACCGCCGGAATAACATCAAAAATCGTGTAGCAAATTGCCGTTTTATCAACGCTGTCAGAGTTAACTAAACCGGTGGCAATCCGAAATGCCTCGTTGTCACTAAGGCCATTCTTATCTCGAAGCGTCAATTCTCCATCAAAAACAAACTCGTCCAAAACATCTGGTGAAAACTCATTTGTAATATGGTCAAGTCCGTCAAACGGAACTCCGCTTCTTGCATACAATTTTCCTTTGTAGCAGGTTGCTCGGACTCCATTCAGTTTTTGCGTAAGCGAAAACCATGTGCCATCAGGAATTGGATAGCGGTCAATCGGAAACGACTGCTGTACCTCCCATTCCGGTATCAATCCAGGGATTTCCTTGTTTACTGTTTTCGCTGTAACACCAAGCCGAAGTGTCTTCGATAGCAGTTCAATATAGAACTCGGCCTCTTCCGATTCCAAACAACTCAGAAAAGATGTCACCTGGTAAATGGTGACATCATCTAGGGCTTTACGCTTGGAGAGCATCTCACACACATCAAAAATATCACACATCGTCAGCGTTATCTTTGGGTCATACTGTGTTCTACGGCGCAGTGTGCTTTCCGAAATTTTGTAGGTGAGCATAGGGTTAAGGGCATAGTATAAAAGCTTGCAAAAATTATCGTCATCCTTATACTTACGAAGCAACTCTCGTTTTCTCAACGCCCCATGCTCACCCTGAAGTTCTCGAACCTTGTTAATTGCTTCTAGCATAGAGCCCTCCTTTGGATTATGGTTGCCCTCCATATGCAGGCATCAACTTCAGCTTGTGCAGATTGCGCACATGAAGGGAACTGATTTTCTCATCGATGCTTTTATCACCGCTTGTTCCACTCATAATGTACTGGTCGAGCTGGTCATAGGTGAACCCGAGGTTATCCTCGTCGGTCTTACCGCAAAGACCATCAGAAGGTGCCTTATCTACCAGCGCAGAAGAAATGGGCAACTCGTGGCCGATTTGCCGGACTTCGTGAACCATCAAATGAGACAGCGGGCTGAAATCACCGGCACTGTCTCCATACTTTGTAGAATATCCAACATAGTCCTCGGACATATTACAGGTATTCGCAACGCGACCACCAGTTGGCAGAGATTGAGCAATGGCATATAGCGTTGTCATGCGGATTCTTGCAGGCAAATTGACCTTCGTTTGCTCGCTAACCCGCATAATGCCTTCCAACTCACTCTCTAACGCAAATACAGTATCGCCAATATTTACAACATGGTAGCTAATTCCAAGCTCAGAAACCAGCCGTAAACTATCTTGGATATCAGCTTGCTCACCATTGGGCATCAGGACTCCGATGACCCTATCTTTACCAAGGGCTTCCACGCAAAGCGCGGCCACAATACTGGAATCCTTGCCGCCGGAAATCCCTACAACCGCACTGCACCCAGGCCCATTGTTTTCAAAATAGTCTCGAATCCACTGGACAATCTCGTCCTTTGTTCTGGTTGGGTTTGATAACAAGCTACTGCACCTCCGCTTTTGTGATTGTCCAGCAATAAACTGTTGCTGGTTCATATGGGTTATGGGAATCACGTCCAAGATGAATTTCCAGTTCGTCCTCCCAAGTCATATCTTCGTCCCAGTAATCATCTTGGTAATATGATTTAACGTGCTCCGCATCTTTCTTCATGACGGAAATTGCATTATCGACATCTTTGTAAACGCCGCAAACTTCATTTCCCTCGTTATCTGGAGTGTCCCAGTAGCGATACAGCACAAAGACATTCATTTTGGCAACCTCCAAAACTCAACTGTATACTTCTCACACAGTTTTTCAATAATGAGGTCAGCGATTATTTCCCAACTTCCACCGCCGAGGCCGCATCCAATCATAAAAGGCATGGCGATAGTCTCACCGGCCGGAATAATATGAGACATCAAATCTAAGCATTTTGCAAACGCTTCATAAGATGTGTATTGTCGGCCATCATATCCATAGCTCTGCTGGGCAAACATGTTGATGATAACTTTTCCATCATAACACTGGACAAACTGCGGAATACCTAACATATCTGCATTGGCCTCTTTTACATATGCGGTATAAACCTCTGGATATTTTGCCCGAATTTGTTTTGCTACACCGCTACCCATTCGGCCCTTACAGTTCACTTGGTGGCAGATATATTTGGCCTGTGTATTCAGAAGGTCACCATCGATGACTTTGTATGGCATGTTAGAAACCTCCCTTGTACAAGTTCTTCCTTACATCAGAAATCGTATATCTCTTGGTAAACTGCCCATCCTTGAAGACAGTCTGTAATTCATTATTCTCCTGCGCTTCTGCCCAGGTCAGGCCATCCTCATAGGAAAAACCGTCCTCTGTTTTAAAAACGCGGCAACATCCTCGCTGGGATTTCTTAAAATGTCCACTATCGGTTTTGGGGTTCTTGAAAATCATAATTGGATTGCCATCACTGTCCTCTGCATAAGTCGCTTTGACTGCAATGCCAAAGGTGTCCCGCGTATAAGGGTTGTATTGCTTTTCTCCATTCTCTCCGATAGTTTCCAGGCACTCCATAGAGAATGACCCAACGCCAAGGGATACATTACTGATGGCGAAACCTTTCTCTTCCAAGATGGAGTAGATTTCCCGGCATCTCTGAGGCGTAATACTATCCCCATAAATTGCCTTAACATGCGGATTGAGAACCTTATACCCCTTGCTGTTTACAGACCCGCCGAAGATATTCCAAAGATGAAACACAGTTTCTGTGATTACAGAAACGGGGTCACCGCTGTCACCACGGATAGAGATAAATCCATCATGTGCAAGAATCTCATCCTTGAGCTGAGGCAGGATGTTGTCCACAAGGTTCCAATAATCATAGCTATCGCTGACCATGGAGAAACTCTGGTGAGGATATACTTCTGTCAGGAGTCTGCGGACATGGGTAATCTCATCCCCGTCTACTGCAAAATTGGAACACATTACACTGTGCTCAGTAGACAAAGCGCCATAGGCAACCGGCTCTTTTGAACAATCACAATCATAGTTATCTTCCAGCCATAAAATTGCCGGAACGGTTGCCGTATTCAAAAAGCTCAGACAAAACGCCGCCGAACTCTTGGTAGCGCTCTCAACGCTTTCCTGCCCGCGCATAGAAAAATCGCCGAGGAGCCTTGCCCGAACCACATCATCGTCACAAGTAATTTCTGCATACTTGTTTACGATTTGACGGTATCGGTAGCCAACCTCGGCAGATACCTGGGTGTGCCACATAGTGCAGGATAGCATGGTTTCAATACTGTTGACCAGCCATACGAAGTCAGGGTGTGTATTGGAAATCTCAATCTGCGGGACTTTGACATTGGTTCGTGTTCCCTCTGGGACAGCACGAATCTGAAGCGGCAAATACCCAAGGGCATGGAGCTTGCGGAGTCGATGTTCTCCAACACCATCTGTTCCGATGGTCGCGCCAAGGACACGCTTGTAATCATGGATGACCATGTCAATAGGCCAATTAAAAAAGCAATTCCGAAACGCCATTATGAGGTATTGCTGGATAAACGCCTGGAGGCCAAACATCGTAATCTTATCTGTGTCTGCCAGCCGGCTCATCCGAGGGGTATAATATGATACTATCTTGGTCAAACCGGCTGGATACTGGTCGGCATGGCAGGTCTTATAAAAGTCCAGACAAAGCAGTGGATTGTAACAAATCATTTTCTTTTCCCCCTCTTACTTAATTGCTTCGCAAAATATAGCGAGAATGCAAATGGCATAGTAATAGGCCATAATATTCCTAAGCACACACTGGCAAATACATCATCATCTTCATGATATCTCCGTGTGGTGTCCAAAAGCAGTAAATAATAATAAGCGGCGCTAAGGATTGCGCCCAAAATGATATACAATCCAACCAAGATTAGCACAATCACTCTTCATCACCAGCCTTAAAGTTATAAATCGGTTTGAGAATGGCATCTATGCTAACGGTTGGCTCGATATTACCAACAATATCTTCTATGGATTTATAAGCCATTGGGCACTCATCAAGGGTGCTTCTATTAACAGATGTTGTAAAGATGCCCTCCATCTGTTTCTTAAACTCTGAAACAGTAAAAGTCTCTTTGGCCGCACTTCTGCTCATCAGGCGACCGGCCCCATGTGGTGCAGAATAGTTCCAGTCAGAGTTTCCTTTCCCCGTACAGATAAGGCTTCCATCCCTCATATTGATTGGAATGATAAGGCGCTCTCCATCCTTTGCAGATACAGAACCTTTGCGCAAAATCATATTGTCTACATCAATATAATTGTGTATAGTGGTAAACTGCTCAACAACATGGAGGCCCATTTCTTTCACAATGATATCCATCATCGCCTGCCGATTTAGAGAGGCAAATTTTTGCGCAATCTTCATGTCATGGAGATACCGCTCAAACATATCACCCTCCACATATGCCAAAGGTTTTGGAACAGGAGATTTCTTCGCCTTCATTTCCTTTAAAATGTTTTGGATTTCTTTTTGCCGACCTGATTCTTTTAACTGCGTAATCACAGCGTCAATCTCTTCTTTGCTATATGATGTAAGAGATTTATAAGCGGACTCCTGATAAAAATTCGCTATTTCCAAACCAAGATGACGACTGCCAGAGTGTACAACAATGTAGATGTTACCAGTCTCATCCTTATTGGCCTCGATAAAGTGATTTCCTCCACCAAGAGTACCTATGCTGTTGTATGCTCTATTTGTATTCACCCGTTTGGCGCAATGCAAGTCTGACAAATCAATATCCTTGGCATATCGATGTGGAACACTCCGAATTTCAAATCCAGAGGGGATGTTTGCCCGGATTACTTTGTCCAGTTTCTGTGGTTCAATATGAGTTTCTTTGATGCGGATTGTTTCCATGCCGCATCCGATATCTACACCAACGAGGTTTGGGCAAATCTTATCCTTGATTGTCATTGTGGTTCCGATAGTACAACCGGCTCCAGCATGTATATCTGGCATCATACGAACTTTACTGCCTTCTACATACGGTTGGTTCAATAAGTTGATGACCTGCGAAATCGATTCATTGTCAACAACGTCAGTAAAAACCTTTGCCTCTGCAAATTTCCCCTTCAACTCAATCATGCCCATCCCTCTTTTCTTCTTTATCTTAAAACCGTAATGTTGGCATGGTCACCACGATAAATGCTGTCCGTAGTGAACACATGACTGATTAACCCATCCCTCAGAATTTCTCCATTGAAAATGGTATTCTCACAATGGGTTACATAGAGATAAATTTCTCCTGCACCGGCCTCTTTGAGCGCCTTTGCAGTAAAGGTAAATGTACCGCCACGAGAACAGATGTCATCTACGATTAAAACATTCTGGCCGACGACCTTTTCAGGTGTCGTCAGTTCCAACCTCTCAATCTTCCCAGTTCTCCAGTCACGATGCTTGATGCAAAAGACATAATCCCGCCCAATCTGGGAAGAATATCTTTTGGCCGCGCCCTCATCTGGGTAGCACAAAATAACATTTTTATCCTCCAAGATTTCCAGTACCCGTGCCGTTTCATTCTCTGCTCCAACAGAAACAACATGGTTGATAAGAGCGGTGGAGACATTAGAGTGTGGGTCATGGACAACAACTTTATCAAAATACATCAGATTGATAAAGTCCGAAAACCATTTCAGTGTGAACACCTCGTCCTTTGCCTTAACCCTATCCATCCTTGCGTTTGGGATATATGGCATAGTCAACACAATCTCTGGTGCCACCTCAGAATTCTCTCTGATGTGATTAACAAGATACCACAGCAGAATACACTCTCTATCGTCATCATAACGCCAAAGAATGTTGTACTCAAAGCAACACGGATTGTATCGAAATGAAGTTGTGTTATCTGGGAACGAGGTAAAATCTATTGAAACTCCATTGACAGAAATCATATTACCCCTCCCAGTTTTCGATGTTAATTTGGCACACCTTCATTGCACGAAGTGCGTTCTCATGGCTCTCAGGAGAGACACCGGCACAACAGCTTGCGTCCACAGTTATCTTCACTTCTGGTAGAAACGCCTTGATAAGTAAGGCGTTTGAGATAACACAAATATCCGTACAAAGACCGACAAGCACGATTTCATCAATTGAATCGCTGGCGTTACGATTTTCTAACCACTCTCCAAGTTCTTTTGAGCCAAAAGTTGGTTTATTAAATAGTGGAATGCTTTTCCCGCAGGATAGATACCGTTTCTGAAGTGCTTCGAAAATCACCGGTTTTAATTCCCAACCGTCTGTACCGTCAATACAGTGCTTGACAGGAAGTAGGCGGCCTTCCTGAGTATCAAGATAATCTCGCCAATGAGTATCTTGCGTTGCAACAACCTCACCATCAAACTTACTGATTTTCTCAGCCACACCATACACAATATTTTGGGCTTCTTTCGTGCCAAGCGAACCATCAATAAAGTCATTCTGCATATCCACTACAATAAGGTATTTCATCGAATCACCTCTTAAATATAATTTAATCCCGACGATACAATAAACATACCGTCGGGCCCCGTCTGTACGCCGAGCCAATGTGGGAAGGCGAGGCGTATGCACTGTATGTCATTTTTATTGAGCAATCTGGGCATAATAATTATTTTTGCCCGAAAAATAATTATTTTGCTCCAGATGTGAAAATAAAAATGTTGTGCCGAATTTATTCTTTTGCCTTCGGCGAAAAGATGTTACACCAACTGCCATAAAATATGTAACGGTATAACCAATCTACACGGGGATATATCAAAACACTTTCGTGTTATGACCGCTCAATGGGTTTCGGAATATTGGCATTGACGTACTGGTTGAACGCTTCACTTTCTTCCATCTCACGGTGAGCGTTGTCCTTTTGGATGGCTACAAAGGTTACACTACACATGTTAATCAGGTCGCCGACCGTGAAATCCTCATCTTCAACCTGCTCTTCATCAGAAAATTGCCGGGCAGTTTCACGCTCACGGGCAAGCTCTTCAGCGAAGAAATCAGTATCGTCCTCATCCTCTTCGTCATCCCAATAGCCGCCATCATCCATCCACTCAAGGACTTGGTCTTTGTAGTCATCGAACTCATCGTCTACACCAACCCAGTCCCCATAATTATCCTGTCGATAATAATCGTACCCATCAGGGATTGAGTCCAAGATATTGTACATATCACGCCAGTTGTTGTTTCTGGCCATATCGACAAGTTCTTCATCGATACAATCATCTCTTGCGTCTTCCGAATAAATATCTTCGCACACATCGCAGTCTTCATCACTGCAGAAATCAAGAAGCTCAGACCAATAGTTAATGTTGTCAATAAAATCCTGCCTTGTCATGTAAAAACATCCTTTCCATTCAGTCAGATTTATTGTTTTTATTCAGTTAGATTTTAGTTTAGTGGCCCGAGTGGGGAGGCTCGAACTCCCAACCTCATGCTCCCAAAGCACGCGCTCTGCCAATTGCGCTACACCCGGATAAAATGGTTTCTTGTTGCTCCAACATGTATAGCTGATGGACTTGAACCATCTTCACCAAAAGCATCACAAACATCAATGCTTAGCTAATACATGCATACAACCGGCAAAGAAAGGAGAGGGCGAACACCCGCCTCACCAGATACGGCGCACCCTATATCTGGCGGTCGTAGCCCGCGCAGGTAACTACAACCTTTACTGAGGCATTGGAGTGGCATACCGGACTCGAACCGGCACCCTCGGCTTGGAAGGCCGATATGCTGACCATTAACACCAATACCACATATAAGTGCCACCTTGAAACTATAGAGATATCCTTGGTAACAGTTAATGGCTTAACCATGCCGTTTTTGAAGGGTTACTTTGTAAACAAATCATAGACCATCTCTAATACAAACTCTTTATGGTGGCAGTTTTGAACCGCAAGAAAGGAAAGGAGGTGCCACAGATAAACTGTGGTGGAGCTGGTGACAGGGCTCGAACCCGCGACATTCGGAGTACAAAACCGACGCTCTACCAACTGAGCTACACCAGCACGCGCCCTCGTCTTTCCGAGGTGTCAGCCCCTTGGCCTTTGGAGCAATAGTCGATGACCGGACTCGAACCGATTACTTCCCCGGAGTTGCTTTGCCTGTTAAGCTACATCGACATGGAGCTGGAATTCGGAATCGAACCGAAAGCCTGTGCTGTACGAAAGCACCGCTCTACCATTTGAGCTATTCCAGCATAAGAAAAGAGACGGCTTACACCGTCTCTTAGTCGTTTAATTCGTGGTCTAATATCCATTGTAGAATGTTTTCATATTCGCAAGTTCCTGCGGCAACCGCTAAAAATATATCCGACAACTCACTTTGCTTATACTCCAGCTCGATTCCATTGATTGCAAGGAACACGAGCATAACGTGTGCGCCAATTCTTTTATTCCCATCTACAAAAGGGTGGTTCTTGATAAGGCCATACGCCAACCTAGCCGCCTTCTGTTGGATGGACGGGAACATATCTGTCCCTGCAAAACTTTGGAATGGTGCGGAAAGTGCAGACTCAAGAAGGCCATCATCTCTTAATCCAGCAGAGCCGCCTGTTTCTTCTACCAGTTGGCTATGAAGCATTAAGACTTGCTTTTTTGTAAGAATCTTCACTTCGCAAGCACCTCATATGCCTCACGATTTTTGGCAATAAGGCGTTTGGAGATTTGCACGATGTCCTCATCATCCACTTCTTGTTCTTCCTCTACTTTACTAAAATCAATAACAAGGTATCTCGGGGCATTGTTCTTCAAGATTACAGCGGAACCACGTTCATCGACCATTCTTGCAACCTTAGAGAAATTACGGTTTGCCTCAGTCAAAGAAACTAGGTTGTTCGTATTGACCATCATAGCAGTCACTCCTTTCACCTTCTATTATATACTATAAGTAGGATAAATACAACCTACTTTTTCGGAATGGCAGGGGTGGTAGGATTTGAACCTACGGTCGGGCGGCGGTAGCCAACCCTTGTCAGAGTCAAAGTCTGATGCCTTACCACTTGGCGACACCCCCATATAATGCCGTCTGTCCGGCTGTCAAGCGTCTTTCCGCTTTGCCACCATGATTGAAGAAAAGGCGAACAAGCCCTGGTATCTCCTACGGGGCTCGAACCCATGACCCACGGATTAAAAATCCGTTGCTCTACCAACTGAGCTAAGGAGATGAATGGTGGCGGTGTCAGGAGTCGAACCCAAATCTGCCGCTTATCTGGCGCTACGGGGTATAAATCCGCTGCTTTACCACTAAGCTACACCGCCATATTGGAGTAGTTCCTGCTTAGATTATCACATAACCCAACGGGCCCGGAGTTCACATCTCACAATCGGGTTATAGTTTTCAGCAAGCATTGTCATTCTCTGTGGGGCTCCTACTCACACGCCCACATCATCCGGGCGCTACCCGGCCACTGGCGGAGAGAGTGGGGTTCGAACCCACGCGCCATTGATGACCTATCGGTTTAGCAAACCGACCTCTTCACCGCTTGAGTACCTCTCCTTGGATTGGAATAACTCTATCATAAAGTGCAGTAAATTGCTCATTGACGTCCACGTCAACATGGTAATGTCCAAAATACCAATGATTAAAATTCAGGTCGCCTTTAATGCGCTCTAAGAAACTTACCATTGGGTCATTTTCATAGTAACTATTGAGCATTGTTTGAATACTTCTTGGGGCACAATGCGTAAAGACATAATCAACCGACCATCCACATCTATCAAGAGACCGAATAGCCATGGTCATTTCCTCATTGGATGGGATTTCTTCTTTCCACCAAGAGATATGTTCTTTTCTGTATGCCTTATCAATCGAACGCGCTCCGCCCATACAGAAAATCTTCTTGTCATCTATGGTAAGCACTTGCCCTCTTTCCAAATGGTAGATGCTCGGGGCGATTTCTCTTACATACCCGCCAAACATTTCAATCAGCGGGAACTGGTAGAGGATATCGAAGTTCTCATGGTTGCCATCAATCCATAAGGTCGTGAAATTCTTATTTGACAACCAATCTTGCCAGTACATTTCTCTGGAAGACCCATCCCAAACAAGTCCAAAGTCGCCACATATTACTAAATAATCTTTCTTTGTCAAATCCAGTTGCTGAGGAAACCTCTTGGTATTTAACTTGCCGATGTCAATATTCGCATGAGTGTCTCCAGTAACGTAAATCATACAAATATCACCTCTCCCTAAGTATTTGCAATCCACATAGTATAGAAGGCAGGCTTGGGACTCAGTCTCGTAGGTGCCCAGATGTTGGCCGTGGGGATTGGTTTTTTTTTTTGCTGTGGTGGCGTGTGGGCAGTGATTGTAGGACAGTGCTCTCTTGCTGTCTTGGCTCGTCTTGCTGTGCCGGGAGTGAGCTGTTTGCCGGCGGGCACCGCGTTGCGGCGGCCGGTACTGGGTGTCACTAGGCGCCTTCTGTACCTTATCAAAGCGATACTTTGACCTTCGGTGCAAAGTACATTCATAAGAATGTTATCCATTGCAAATACTAATCCTGTAATCTACATATATTATGATGAGATGTCTCTTCAGGCGATGCTGCGTGCGGGCAGCGGAGCCAGTGTCGAGCTTGTGTGGGGTTGTTGTGCGACAATGGGTTATTTATTGTCCGGCCTCAGGAGTCGCAGAGGTGACCGGTGACTTCTTTCTCGGTGGCTATGGCCAGGCGGGTTCTGTTCCCCCACATCTTGTTACTTATGCCTTCGGCGATAAGCGTCGGAAAATCCGGCTATACATTACAGGAGTATCGGTTTAACCTCCAACCGAAAAGGATTTATCGGATATCATCCTTTATCATTTTGATTACATTGACATCAAGCTTTTCGTTCATGTGCTTTACGATTCTATCAATGGTATCTTTTTCAACCATTCGATAGTAATTATATAGGCCATACATTACCTGGATATCGCCCTTATCCCATTCGACCCCGTTCTTTTTATCCATGATATAATTGAAAAGCATGGTCTGGAACTGCTTCTTCTTCTTGTTCCCAACTGTAATCTCGTTGTCCTTATTTAGCATAACACCAAGGTTCCAGTTGCGTCCAGCAGAAGAGCCATATCTTGTTTTCTTTTCATTGATAGAAAAGGGGGCGCCAAATTGTTTCAGTGTATCAACGACAAACGCCTCAACTTTCGATACGTCGAAGTCAAATTTGGACGAGATAATAAAATCATCAGCGTATCTTGTGTAGACAAATCTCTGATTTTCAAATTCTCTCAATCCATTGTAGAGGTGGAAGTCAATGGGAATCATCATGATGTTTGTAATGATGGGTGACACTGGAGTACCCTGCGGAAGACCTCCATCCAAGAAGGCAAGTTCCATCGCGGTTCTTAATTCTGATGCTCCCTCCGGTGTCTTTACTACTTCACTAAAGGGGAACACCATCGAGAACATTTGCATCACGAAGTCAATCGTTGTGCTTCCAAAGAAGTTGTGCAAATCCAACTTTGCAAACCACTTACTTTCGTTCTGCTGGTGCCGTCTGACTGCATCAATTGTACTCCGATTTGTGATATATGCAAATGCAGAAGTATGATATAGTGCATGGAAATCATTCTCAAAGATGGACTTAAGGCTCCGTAATGCACCCATCAACTCTGGACATGGAGCATCAATTTTTCTAAGTCCGCCAGACTTCTTGGGGATATGGAATGTATGGTACAAAGACGAACGCTTTTGCCCCCTAAGCTCAATCGTTGATTGATTGTATCGCTTTAACTTCATTACCAATCCTTCAACATTGATTTTGCCCAGGAACTTCTCACTTACATTGTCTACTCTGTATGTCTTCGTGTTTGCCATGTTGTCATTGATAACAACTGGAGCTCTGAAGTCATGAAACAAAAATTCCTCCAGTGTCATCTGATGATACATTGGAGATTGCCTAACTGTGATGTAAGTCAACGGAGTGCCTCCTTCCTCAACTGTAACCCACATATAGGATGTCTTCTTGTATGGATGTCTTAAGAGATGAGAGAAGCTAAAGATGTATTCCAGTCGAACTAAAGTTTATGGTGCTGCTTTGTGCCGCAATGGTAGTCGTCATGTTGTGAGTGTTTTATTTTACTGATGACGATTGCGAGTTGCTCGCGCCAGGCTTTACTGGGCCCTTAAGCTTAGGCGCCTTCTCTTCTAGGTTCCCTCTCTTCTCCGACAATTTGTTACTTTGGCCATCGGCGCAAAGCTCCCCAATAGGGAAAATACGTTACAGTTTAAATAATCAAATGCTCAATCCAAGCAATTCAAACAATTCACCATCTGTGAAAACATTTCTACCTGACGTTGGTACTATGTAGTAGAACCCGTCGTCATGCAATTCGACCTTTGTTTCCGCTTTGATTGTACATACAGGACGAATACCACTGCACTCTTTCGGGTATAAGGTGTCCACGTTGCCCATACGATTTATCATTGAGGCATAATAATTGAACCGCGTAGATAAATCTGAAATCCAAAAAGGGATGTAGGATTCTTCCTGCAGATTGCGAATATAGAGGCTCCGATTTGCAATTAAATCGTGCGTCCCTTTTGGCCGAATTCCTCTTTTTCGGAATAGCTGGAAGCGGTTATCGCCAATTACATCTTCTGCTGATGGTAACCTGATTAAAGTTCTGACCATATTGCCGCCGACTTCACGAATATCTTCTTGCAAACACTCGATTTCGTAATCCTCGAAATGATATAGGAAACCATTATGTGTATCATATCCAACGGCGTATCCCATCCTCCGCCTTGCGGGAGACGCATCATACTGGTGCATAGGAGAAAACCAGTTTTCTTCTTGTGCATTTAAGAACTGGAGAATATTACTACATCCGTAGTTTGGATTCCCTACGGCTCGTGCATCTCTGTTCTCTGTATTTTCTGGCTCTTGCGCATCAAAACCGAGAACATCTAGCGCAAATTGCGTGATAAAATCACCATTTGGAGTGCCTTTTAACCACACAATCGGGTACGGGTTATCGTTGCGAGTCCCATACGCACCCATGATAAGAGGGGCTCCCACTTTCATATTACCAACAACCGATTCCAATGGCGTCACCTCCCTTCTTCACAGCTTCTGAAATCAAAAAGCGTCCAAGATAAAGTTGAACGCATCAGCCAGAATTAACTTCTTGAGCGGCTTCCCGTTCCAAAAGTTCATGAAGTTTGCTACACCGTATGCGCAGATAATTCTGACAGTTGGACAAACGGACAAAGTCACATTGCAGGCAGAAACCGGAGTCTCTTCCTTCGCCTCATCGTGAGAGAAGTTCATAGAGGCAAGGAAATCTTTCTTCATCTTGTAGTCTGACCAATCCGCCGCATAGTGCTGGGCATCCTCCAGTCTGGTTCTGAAGTCAAACATAGCCTTGATGTACGGGCTGTCCATATGTTTCTCAACAATCTCCCGGCGCAGGTCGATATTATCTACACAAAGAAATACGAACCCGTTAAGCTGTTGCCCAGTCCAGCCTTCCTTCTGAAGCTTGGTTTCATCCTTGATATCTGGATTGATTTCACACAGGATGTCCAGGAGCGCGTCAACCTTTGCTAAACCCACATCTTTCTCGCGGAACATCTGATTGGCCAGATTGTGCGGCTCAACCACATCGAAATCCCAAAGGGTAAACTTCGTCACGCCACTTCGTGCCAAATTTTCTGCAACTGTCGAACCAACCGAACCGCATCCAATAATATGGACACGGTCGGTCAGCTTCTCCGGCTGAAAATACTCATAGCTCTTAGATAAATCCATATTCGCCCTCCTAATTAGTAACGGAATCCGCCGCCATACAGTCTATCGTAGTAGTCATCCTCGTCGTCATAAAAAGAACTCTGACCAGGAGGATTTGTACCAGCCCATCCAGCTCCAATTCTGGTGCGAGGTTTTTCCTTCTTGCCGGCATCCTTTTTGTCATCCTTCTTATCATCTGTCTTTGCCGCAGGAAGAGGATTATAGGGCGTGCCAGCCGGTTTCTGATACCCGCTATTGTACTGATAAGTCTTGGTCTTCACCATTTCCTTTGCCTGCTTAATAAACTCGTCCAGTTCTCCTTCCTCATGCTGGAAGGTAATATCCTTGTCCTCAAATAGAACATTCTTTTTCAGGTCGTAGATTTTGATATTGTTGGACAGCGACTTGTTCCAAATCATGAAGATGTAGAAATCATCATCGCCCAACATATTCAGAATTTCTTCCTGATGATTCAGGTCAACACTGGACGGGTTCGGCGCCATGTTCACATGAGAGTGCCCCTGCATATGGATATTCTCAAAACGCTCGTCATCGGCGTTATCCATCAGCCACTTGGCATACTCCTCTGTATCCATTTCCACCGTGGCACCGCTAACAGTCTGCGGATAGACCACAATATCAGAAATGATATACTCGTCTTTACTCTCATCCTCTCCACGGCTTGCCACACCATGCCATGCGACCTCCTTATCGAAGTCACGAATCAGGGCCGTCATTTTCGCCCATGCATTGGCCGTGAAATACAGTACCGCTTTACGGTCTGCGATGGAAAATGTTTTGGTGAACGTGAGCTTACCGTCGGCCAGCTTGGTAAGCTGTAAGGCTTTCTCAAAATCCTGACGGCATTCATCCATATATGCCTGCGTCATCTTAATCGGTCTGCTCATTTTACGCTTCCTCCGTTTCCTGCCCATTCTCGGTCTCCTGCAGTTCAAGCCACTCAATCGCCTCTGCCGGCTTTACAATACGCCCATCCTGCAATTCAATACAGCGGTTGTTATAGCCGTTGGTGCCCCACATCGCACGCATAAATTCGCCCATGACCGGGGAGTCGCCCCAGTTCAAGCTCTTACAAGAGGCGATACACTGTTCGATGGCTCCAATATAGTTTCTATCCATGAGAAGATTGTTAATGGTTCTGCTATAATTTCCCATGCAGTTAAACGCATCGATATGCGTATTAGGAATACAATCTGCAAACTCAAACGAGAAATCGTGGTGCCCACAAGGACTCACATTCCCCTCAAGGGCAAAACGATATGCGGCACAAACCTTAATCCGAAGCCGAGGATTCTCCTTGACAAAAATTTCTGTCATGAGCTTTTTCATTTTTTCAGCAGATGTGCCATGACGAGAGCCGCCGTCATAAACAAAACTTCTCATGTTATTGATGGCACGCTCTGCCATCTCGCTATCAAAGTATGTAAGATAATCTTTGACGGCAAAGTACATATCTGTGTCAGTCACATTCTCAAGCACTAACCTGTTATTACACAGGAAATATTCCATGATTTCGGAATCCTCTCCGCCCTCTGCAATCTTCCGCTCAAGACCAAGAAGACGAATACATGCTTCATTTCGGCGATGCAACAGATTACCAATTTCATTGTTCAAATGGTTAATGTTATCGTCATAGTCGGAGATACTTGCCGCAACTCTGTCGCACTCAAGCTTTTCATATCTTGTTTCAAAACCACTCAGCAACTGACGGATACGGGCAGTTCTGAAATCGTACTGCTCTGCAACCCTGAGTAAGCAAGCCTCATACTTCTCTGAAGTTGTCTCGCGCAGAGAATAAATGAGTTCCATCTCAAGTTCAGAGAGCCCCTCTTCCGGCTTAAAGTACCACGGAAGGAATGCGAGGATAGAGACCTGAAGATAATGAAGTTTCTTCCGGTCAAGGCAGTCTACAAAGAGAATTGCATTTTTCTTTTCTGGATTGATATAGCATTCAACACAGAAAGACTTTCTGTAAAACTCTTTGACCTTATCAAGCCGATGATATCCCTCGTACATACTTGCAAAAGTCGAGTTGATAACATCAAAATTTGCCATATTGGAATCGTGGTCGTTATAAAAGCTGTGGATAACAACAAGGCCATTGGAATCTGTCAGATTATAATTTCTACAAATCGCAGACACAACTTCTCTTGCGTTATTTCCTACCACCGTTGACTTGTCATAGTTTGTACGACCAAACTTAAGGCGGATACTATCTTCCTCTTTAATGCGAGGTGCAACTAATGCACGGAGCGTCGCAAGGAAGGAGTTGTCATTGTCCCACTTGTCTCCTGTGATATTCGAGAAATAGCTATTGGCCGCATCCGTCGTCAGCGGCGTTAAAGCAATGGTTTGCCTAAACATAGGAACACCTCACTATTGAATTTGTTGTTGGTGGGGGAGACCGGGGTCGAACCGGCACGGGATTATTCCCACAGGATTTTAAGTCCCGGGCGTCTGCCAATTCCGCCACTCCCCCATAAAAGGGC
>OBKF01000177.1_pt1 | contig 43853 bp, 49 predicted proteins | sample 1481561 | NCBI WGS metagenome assembly OBKF01 (sample SAMN00265068, study PRJEB22529) | human gut metagenome
AGGCTGTTGCAGGTCAGTTACAGGCTGACTGGGCACAGACAAACTCCACTAAGAAGGACTTCATTAAGAACAAGCCTACCCTTGGTACTCTCTCTGCTAAGAACAGTCTAGCCTATAGTGAACTTACAGGTGTTCCTAGTTCCTTTACTCCGTCTTCACATACTCATCCGATTAGCCAGATTACTAATCTTCAGGCTTCCCTTGACGCTAAGACTAATGATGCGGATCTTCAGGTAGACCTTACGGCTATCCGTGAGAGCATCACTAATGTGTCTTCTAAGGTTGACGGTATTGGTGATACTCTGTCTCCTACGTATGCCAAGAAGCAAGCTATCTTGGATGCCTGTGATAAGGCTCTAAATGGTACTAATCCTGTTAATGCAGTTGATCCTACTTTTATTAATCAATTAGCTGAGAAACTCAGTAAGTTAGGCACTATCAGACCTTTAGGTTTCCACTATCTTCACCCCTACGGAACAGTGCCTGCTGACTCTATTATTTGTAATGGAGCTACGTATTCTAGAGCTTTGTACAAAGACTTCTTTGATTATATTACAACTCAAGGGTGGGTGAAGACTGAAGCTGAATGGCAAGAGATTGCTACGAGAGACAATGGATTCTGCCCGTTCTACTCTTCGGGTGACGGTAGTACGAACTTTAGGACTCCTAAGTTTGCTCCTTATCAGCAGATTGCTCTTGCTAGCGGTAGTGTTGGTAAGTACCATCAGGCTGGTCTCCCGAACATTACGGGCTCAGTCAGCGTCTCTGGCGGCGAAGATGACTTGTCCAGAACATCAGGGACTCTTGTGAGTAGTGGTGCTCTAACTGCTTCAAGCCATGCAACTACCACATGGACCGGCTACGAAAACGTGAGTGGTAGGTACTGGAGCAAGCTCAGTATTTCAGCTAGCAATTCAGATAAAACCTACGGTCGCTCAAGTACCGTTCAACCTGAGTCGCACGAATGGGTAGTTTGTGTAGTAGCCTATGGCATTGCTACTAATGTAGGTTCTGTGGACATTCAGAATGTTATGTCTGCTGTGAATGATGTGCAGGCGAGCCTTACACAGATCAAGTTGGACATTGCTCAGATCCCACAGCCAAGAACTTACGTTACGAAGACGTGGAGCAGTGGAACTGAGTGGTATCGCGTATGGTCAGACGGGTTCATTGAGCAAGGTGGTCACGGTACAGGCAGTACATGTACTTTTAGTAAACCATTTTCAAATAAAAACTATACTTTTAATGTAAACCCTTCGAGTGGATATTCGAGTCACCCGGACCGGATTGCGGCATACGAGAAGAGGCCTAGTAGAACGACAACGGGGACGGGAATCTCGTGGTACGAAGGCGGTGATCAGGGATGGGATTGGCGTGCTAGTGGCTATTGAAAGGGGATATACAGATGACTTTCCACATCAATCAAGTATTCGAGGGTGAATATCCTCCTGAGGCGGCTCTTTGGTGTAATACCAGAGGTGACTGCAGTATTCAACAGGTAGACGGTGGGTATCAAATTATTCAGAATCCTGAACCTGATGATTCGATGGTAGCTGAGGCAATCAGGAATAAAAGAGACAATCTCATTGGTGAGACTGACTATTATCTCATGCCTGACTATCCATCGAATCCTCAGAACCTTGAGGAACTTAAGGTCTACAGACAGGCTCTTAGAGACGTTCCTAAACAGGAAGGTTTTCCTAGGGATGTTCGTTGGCCTGATGTGCCTAAGTTCCTCTGTAAGGACTCTGAATCGGAACCCTTGGGTCTCGCTAAGGTAGGGATCTAAGGTTATATCCAAGGTGTTCTTTGGGTAACTATGAATACCTTGGTTTCTTTATCTAAGTTACTTTATTTTATAAGGAATATAATTATGGCAGAATTTGCTTCTAAGGGTGTTGCGGGTGCAGGTCTTGGTACTGGTATCGCAGGTCTTGCTCTCGGTGTCCTCAATAGCTCTAATAATGGCAACGGTCTCCTTGGTGGCCTCCTCGGTGGAGGCAATCAGAACGTAGTGTCTGCTCTTCAGGCTGAGAACAGTATGCTCAAGGCTGAAAACTACTCCGACAAGAATGCCAAGGAAGTCTACGCACAGTCTCTCGCGGACAACCGTAGACTCCGTGATGAAACCTTTGCATACCTTAAGCCTCTTGCTGATGAATCTGCGAACAACCGTGTTGAGCTTGCTAAACTTCAGGCTGAGCTTAAGTGTTGCTGTGAAAAGCAGGAACTCCGTGAGCAGATTGTCCTCGGTAAGGTTAATGAGCTTGCCCTGACGACTCAGGCGAAGTTCGGTTGTATCGACCAGACCATTGCAGGTATGATGGGTACGATTGGTAAGATCACGGACACGATTGTTCCTATGAGTGCTATCTGCCCGACTCCGATGGCTAAGTACAACGCGTGGGTTGCTCCTACGAATACTCCTGCTACGGGTGCATAATAATTTCCTATGAAAATCAGTTTGAGTAAGCTCTCTCAGGTACTCCCTGAGTTCGTTGATACTCGACTGATGCCTAGTGCTCCCTCCACGATGAAGTGGCTTCTTGGAGGGAGTACGTTCTTGATTCTGCATCAGGCGGATACCCTCATCGGTAAGTATCTGCCTATGCTGAAGCAGGTGGGTATCGTCGATGAGAACAACAAGGTAGACATCGAAGTTGCTAAGGGATTCATCAACAGTGCATTCGATAAGAGTGGTACTGTGGAATACCTTGGTTTTAAATTCGATAAGTCTGATGGTGAGGCTCTAATTAATATTATGGAGAAATACAAAGATGATTGATGAAAAGTGGGAAGAAGAAGTGATGGCTATGTCTAAGCATAAGCTCCTTGAGGCTGTAGAAAAGCTCAATAAGGAATCTTATCACAGTGCAGAAGACATTAGAAAGTATAAGGATGCCTATAAGGCTCTTTATTATCTCCTCAGCATTGAAAAGGCTAACAAGTAATGACCTTTAGAAATGACCATATCTTTACTACTGGAACACAGAACCCTTGTGTGATGGACTCTGATATTCCAGATATTGAAGGCTCGCCTACGGAGAACCTTGAAGACTCTTGGATTCCTAAGGAGTACACTTCCGCTACTGTGACTGGCACTGGGTTTACTGATGGACACGGTAAGATTACTTTTATTCCCGTACAGGTAGTAGCTGATAAAGCCATTTCTATTGATGCTATGGCTTCCTACGAGGTCACCTTTAGTGGCTCCGTAGGAGGCTTCGGTCAGACTGATCATGTGGTCTCCCTTAATGGTCTCTGTGGGGACGATCAGTATGTTTTCCTTAAGTCAGCCAATGTGATGTGTGGGGTAGACAATGAAGGCAATGGTGTCTTGGCTTGTCTCGTGCCTACTACTGATGGTAAGATCAAGAGTAATGAGTTTAAGTTTAGAACCATCAACATGGATGAATCTTCTGCTACAAAGACAAGAACCTTTAAGGTATACATTAATGTGACTGCAGAGATCTCTAATACTAACTTTGGTCTTGGTAATATGTTCCCTAGAAGTAAGTAACAAATATGAATATTCAAGTTTATTGGGATGGTAATGTAGGTGCTTGTGAGTATGAGGATCGTAAGGGTTTCTTTACGTCCAAGCCTAGTATTCCTACGGTTACCTTTGATACCCTTGTTTATAGTGAAGATGATAATGTAGCTAAGAAGATTAAGGCTAACAATCTCAGCTTTCTCACTACTGAAGAAATCACTGCGGTAAAGCAGTTTGCTAACGCTAACTCTGTTGAGGTACCATCAACGGATAAGGTGTCTATAGACAAGCATAACAACGACCCTGAGGCTCACCATGACATCAGAGTAGCCCTTAGCACTCTCAATGAGTATGCTCATAAGGTTGCATCCGTATGGTCTACTGAGGTTGACCTTGTGGACATGAATAAGGCATCCTTTGCTCTCCCTTGGGATTACGTCATGCAGGACATCACTAATTGTACTGATAGTGCAACTAGTGCTAATTGGGTTGCTCCTGCTAATGAGGCTTATGATGTGACTGTGAAGGTTGGTTTCTCAGGTCTGCCTACGGGTCTCTCTGCTACCCTCACTCTTAAGAAGAATGGTGCAGAGACTGTAGCTACTGAAACCTTTACTAATGTCACCAATGTGATCACCTTGAATAAAGATCAGGTGATCCTGTCAGAACGAGACAAGCTGTCTTGTACCATTACTTTTAACAAAATTCCTTCTTCAGGTATTATTACTCCTGCTAGATCCTATTTGAGAGTTGATAACCATGGATCAGTTCTTGCTAAGAGAGCCTCTGATTTCATCTTTAATACTCTTGCTAACATGATCTTCTATGAGGGCATTGAAGCTAGACTTCAGCTTGATGAAGCTAAGAAGCCCGCAGTTGTCATTGATACGTGGAATACTAAATAACTAACAAAACACACTATGGAAATCAACGTTATTAAGAAAGATGGCACCAGTGAAGATTGGTGCTTTGACAAGATCAAGGTAGCTATTGATAAGGCTACCAAGAGAGCTAATGCTAAGTATCCTGAATGGAGACTTTGGCAAATCGAAGGGTACATTGAGGGTATCCTCTTTAAGAAGACTGAAGTGACTGCTGAAGCTCTCCATGGGTATGTCATTGATGCCCTCAACAGATACCTCCCTGAAGTTGGTAAGGCTTATCAGGAGTATCGAGATTACAAGAACACCTACGCTAAAGCCTTTGAGTCTGTCAAGAGTGAAGCCGATACGGTGCTTCTCTTGGGAGACAGAGAAAATGCTAACTTTGATAGCTCTCTTATCTCCACTAAGGGCTCTCTTATCAAGGGGTATCTGACCAAGGAATTGTACAAGCAGTTCTATCTCTCTAAGGAAGAGAAGGAACTTGTTAAGAGAGGTGACATCTACATCCATGATCTCAGAGACATGATCTTCGGTAGCTTTAACTGCTGTCTCTTTGACATGGGAACCGTGTTGAGGGATGGCTTTGAGATGTCCAATGTGAAGTACACGGAACCTACGAGTGTTCTCAGTGCTCTTCAGGTGATCGGTGACATCACGCTTGTGGCGACCGCCCAGCAGTTCGGTGGCTTTACCATTGCAGAGATCGACAAGGTTCTCCTTCCGTATGCTGAGAAGACCTACGATAACGCCTTTAGGAAGTATTTCGAACAATGTAATATGGAGTATAATGAATCCTATGTAATGGCTATGGAGGATCTCAAGCGTGAACTTGAACAGGGCTTTCAGTCTCTTGAACTGAAGCTCAACACTGTCCCGTGTTCTCGCGGCGACTTCGCTTTCACTACGCTTACCTTTGGTACGTGGGATATCATGATGGATGATCTCGACAGAGACATCATGAAGCTGATCGGTGAAGTTATCCTCGATACCCGTATGAAGGGACATGGCGGTAAGCAGGTTGTCTTCCCTAAGCTCGTCTTCCTCTATGATGAAGATAAGATTGAAGCTGATGAGGATCATGAGGAACTCTTCCATAAGGCTGTGGAATGCTCTAGTAAGTGCATGTACCCTGACTACCTTAGCTTGAACCATGGCAAGGTGGGCGATATCTATCAGCGTACTGGTGCTATCACGAGTCCTATGGGTTGTCGTGCATATCTCACTGAGTGGCATGACCCTAAGACAAACGAAGCCATTACTATCGGTCGTTGTAACATTGGTGCTGTTTCTCTTAATCTTCCGTTGATTTGGAAGGTTGCTGAGAATGAAGGTGAAGACTTCTTTGTTGTGCTTGAGGATAGAATGCGGGTCATCCGTGAGTTTCTTAAGAAACGTTACGACATGATCCGTCACACTAAGGCTTGTACTAATCCCATGTGTTTCACTCAGGGTGGTCTTTACAATGGCTACTTGAATCCTGATGATGAGATTGGGGATCTTGTAGAATACATGACTGCATCCTTTGGAATCACTGCATTGAATGAGTTGTCTATCCTAGCTACTGGCAAGACTTTGAAAGAGTCTAGCTACTTTGCTAATACTGTTGTTGATTTTATTAACGAAAAGATTGAGGAATTTAAGAAAGAAGATGGTTACCTTTATGCTCTTTATGGTACTCCTGCAGAATCTCTGTGTGGGACTCAAGCTAGACAATACCGTGAATATACAGGAGACAATCGCTTCGGAGATTACTTTACGAACTCCTTCCACCTCCACGTTAGTGAAGATGTAACCCCTTTTGAGAAGCAGAATAAGGAATATGAACTTTTTCACAAGTGTAATGGGGGTCACATTCAGTATGTACGAGTGGATAACCCTGATAATGTCAATGCAGTTAAAGCCCTTGTTCAGAGAGGCATGTCGATGGGTTTCTACCAAGGTGTCAACTTTGATGCGGCTTATTGCGAGGATTGTGGTAGGCATAGCACTAATGTTGGTAACACATGTCCTCATTGTGGGTCTCACAGCCTCTCTATTATTTCTCGTGTTTGTGGGTACTTGGGTTACAGTAATGTCAATGGAAAGACCCGAATGAATGATGCCAAGATGGCAGAGATCAAAGACAGAAAGAGTATGTAATGAATTATTCAGGTTTGAATACCTGTGATTCAACCAATGGTGATGGACTGAGAGTATCCTTGTTTGTCTCAGGATGCTCTCTCCATTGCAAGGGGTGTTTCAACAAGGATGCTTGGGATAAGAACTATGGTAAGAAGTTCACTGAGGAGACCATGAATGCCCTTTTGGAGGCTCTCAGAAGCCCGTGGATCAATGGGCTGAGTATCCTTGGGGGTGACCCCTTGGAGGCATATAACATTCCCACAGTGAGCTATATAGTAGCTATGGTGAAGCAGTTGTGTCCTGCCAAGACCATTTGGTTGTGGACAGGTAGAAAGTACGAACAAATTAAAGATCTAGCACTCCTTAAGTATGTGGATGTGCTGATCACAGAACCGTTTATTGAAAGGAAGAAATGTAATGGAAAATACTATGGATCGAGTAACCAACGTGTCTATTGGAGATCTTCAGGAGAAGCTGAAGGTTTTGTTCAAGATTACCCACTCGGGAGACCAGTCGGATCTTAAGCTTATTTATCGCAAGTGCATCAGTGAAGAGTTCAATGAACTCCTTGATGAGGATTCTAATACCCATGAGGACTTTAAGGAACTTTGCGACCTCATTTGGGTTTGTTTTCAGTATGCTAATGCCTGTGGTTATGACATTGAGGCAGGTATGAATGAGCTTATCAAGGAGTATTCTAGCAAGCTGTGGGATGACGAAGGTAACTTCTGTGCAACCTATAGGGAAGATGGTAAGCTCCTTAAGGGTGATCACTTTAAGAAGGCTAACTTTGATAAGTTGATGAAGCGTGGCTGAGGAACAGCGTGGCTGATGAACAGAACACCATCCTAGAGAATATCGCACAAATTACTCCATCATTAGCAGTGTCTAGTGCGGCATTCCTAGGTTTACCCTTAAGTGATTGGGTCTACATAGTTACTATTGTCTATACCTTCGTAGGTATTTGCACAATGATTAAGAAACACTGGATAGACCCTTGGTTAGAGAAGAAGAGAAAGAAATGAATTACAACGATCTTGAAGAACTTTTGGGCAACCTGCAGAATGAGTTGCTTAACAATATGCTTGAAGACCTTAACAACCCTGAGAAGAGATCCCCACAGCTCTACAATGCCATCATTAAGGAGCTTGAACGTAATGGTATTAACTGCATCCCTAAGGCAGGTGATGGAGACGAGAATGCCCTTAGCAGACTCCTGAAGGCTACTAAGCAGAGATTTGAGGAGGACTATGGCTCAAGCATCAACTGATAAATTATTAGTCCCCTACTTCACTAGCTTTCCTCTCTTTACAGCTCTTGTATGGAAAGCTATTGGTCTACCTCAGCCTACGCCTATCCAAGCTGACATTGCAAAGCTACTCCAAGATCCCCCTAATGACCGTATGATCCTTATGGGTTTCCGAGGGGTAGCTAAGTCATTCATTACGTGTGCCTACGTGGTTTGGTGTCTTTGGAGAGACCCTCAGACTAAGATTATGGTTGTCTCAGCTAATAAGGAAAGAGCTGACGCTAATGCTACCTTCATTAAGAAGATCATTAATGAACTCCCTTTCTTGGATCACCTGAAGGCTCGTGAAGGTCAGAGAGACACTCAGAACCTTTTTGATGTTGGCCCTGCTAAACCCGACCATTCGCCTTCAGTTAAGTCTGTGGGTATCAAAGGTCAGCTTACGGGTTCTCGTGCTGACATTATCGTTGCGGACGACGTTGAGGTGCCTAGTAATTCCTTTACTCAGGTTCTTAGAGACCAACTCTTTGAACTCGTTAAGGAATTCGATGCTGTCCTTAAGCCTGGTGAAGGTAAGAAGATTATTTACCTAGGGACTCCTCAAAATGAGATGAGTCTCTATAACGAGCTACAGGAGCGTGGTTACACTGCTGTGATCTACCCTGCCAGATATCCCTATGATGACGCTCACAGAGCTTCCTATGGCGATAGACTGGCTAATATCATTGCTAACAAGTATGATGAGAATCCTAAGAGATGGGCAGGTAAACCTACAGACCCCTTGAGATTCTCTGAAGAGGACTTACAGAAGCGTGAGCTGTCCTATAGAAAGGCAGGCTTTGCCCTTCAGTTCATGCTTGATACGACCCTCTCAGACGCTGATAAATACCCTCTGAGGCTTCGTGACCTGCTTGTAGGTATGTTCCCCTTAGACGAGGCTCCGATGAAGCTTACGTGGCTCCCAGAGCCCTCTAAACGCGTCCCTGTGAGTGAAGCTCCTGTGATGGGGCTTAAGGGTGACTCATACTTCTACTATCATACTGCCTCAGGTGAGATTCAACCTTATGCCTATAAGATGATGTGTATTGACCCTTCAGGTAGAGGCAAGGACGAAACAGGCTATGCTGTCTTGTATTACCTTAATGGATTCATCTACGTCATGGAAGTAGGTGGACTGTTAGGAGGATATTCCGATGTGGTGCTTAACAAACTAGCTAAGATTGCTAAGAAGTACAGTGTCAATGAAGTAGTCATCGAAGGTAACTTTGGTGATGGCATGTACATCAAACTGTTTGAACCTGTACTTAAGAAGACCTATGATAAATGTGGGATTACTGAAGTCAAATCCTCAGGTCAGAAGGAGCTTAGGATTATTGATACGTTGGAACCTGTAATCTCTAACCATAAGATGTGTGTCTCCCCTGAATGTATCAGGAATGACTTCTCTACAGTCCCTGAATCGGATTACAAATATGCTTGCTTTTATCAGCTTACTCGTATCACTACTGACAGGGGTGCCCTTGTTCATGATGACCGTCTGGATGCTCTGGCAATCGGAGTTAAATACCTTGTGGACTTCATGGGTGTCGATGCAGACACTGGAATTGAGGAACTTACTGAAGAGTGGTTAGAGGAGTCTATGGAGTCTTTCTATGGATTCGTGACTAGCCGTGTAGGTACCGGTGGAATAATCGTTACTGAAGACACTAAGACTGGCTCTAGGAACACCACTAAAGGCATCAAAAGAGAGACTTCAGGGTACAAACTTAAGTAGAAATACTGATAAGTGATACCTAAATAATACCCTATAGTTATATTTAGTGGTAGTCTTTGGGTAATTAATGTACCTTTAAATGACGACATACTACTTTTTTAATTAGTGTACTCTCCTAGTAGGGGGTGAGAAAGGTTATATATAGGTGTATGTAGCTCATGCACTAGCTCTCCTCTAAAGACAATATATCAAGGTATCAGGTATCAGTATACTATAGTCCCTTATAGGTGTACTATAGTTCCCTTATGGGGATCCTAGGGTTCCCTTATAGGAGTCCTACAGATCCCTTATAGGGATGAACATCTTTAACAATTATAATAATAAGAACATAGATGAATTGGACTAAGAACAAGGTGTTTATCACCATAAAGATAATCATCATCATTGTCCTATTTATCATGTCATTGATGAATGGTGACTTAAGTATGATTGATGCTGTCTTAAGGACTCTTGTGAGTTCTCTTTAAGATTTCCATAGTGTGTCACGTAATAGCCCTAGACTCTCCCTCGGTGGATTGTCTGGGGCTTTTTTTTTCGAGTACCTGTGGATAAGCCTGTGGATAAGCCTGTGGATAACCTGTGGTGTCCTGTGGATAACCTCCGATTGAAAAAATGGAGCAAATTTATGAACCCTCACATTAATAAAAGATCGCGTGCGTTACCCCCGTGGGGGCACCTCATGTACGCCTCACGCATCGCGTTTGAACGACAGCCGTCGATTTCCCGCCGTGTTGCAAGGTTTGAGCCGAAGAGCATCGACTGTTGCGAATGCCTCTCATTGTCATGCGGGGGGCTGTTGGTTGACCTTAGGGGTTACCTGAGAGTGGGTCTCATTTGCATCTATCTGTAGCTGTGGGCTACCCTGTGGTGCCCTGCGGCCATCCGATGGCATTCGCTAGCTGGCTAGCATTCTTTATATAGCGAAAGTTGCACCCTTGCTAGCTTGCTAGCCTTCGTTTCTGGCGGTGTTAGGGTAGGTAGGGCACCTTAGGGTTTCTCCTAGTAAAATTTCTATTGACTTTTTAATTTCTGCTGTGCTATAGTTTGAGCCATGGACAGAGAGAAAGACACAAATAAAAATCTTGTGATTCTCTCTTGACAATCCCGAAAGGCTGTGATAAGATACAGACACTGGATAAACAAACGGCTAGCAGGAGCTAGCACCACTTAAAGGAGTACATCATGATTGTTCGTTCCTCTCACATCATCACCCTGCCCTCTGGCAATCTCGCTCGTGACTTCCGCTGGGAGTCTCTCGGCTACGGTCGAGTCCGTGTCCAGTACAACTACACGGATCGTCGTCGTGCTCACCAGACGGCCCGCCGCTACACGGTGGAATTCCTGAACGGTAAGGTCGAAACCATTCAGGCCCGCAGTGCCAATGGTGGCCGGGTCGAATTCTTCAAGACCTCTAGCATCATCAATGAGCTCCTTGAGATGCTCGCCGAATTCAATGAGGTTGTGAATGGTGTTGCGTCCCGCAATAAACCCGCTAAGGTCGAGGCTGTCGAACAGGATGACACCGCTAGTAACACTAGCACCGATCTTAAGGACACCGTCGAGCTCTTGAGGGGTGTTGTGATGATTAACGTGATCATCACACTTGTAACCCTCGGGGTTGTGTGGTACAATCTCTAGTAAAGAAATCCTGAGGGATGGGGGCGTAAGCCCCTACCCCGAAGGAATCCGAAACTCACTCACAGGAGAATAGAAAATGAACTTCAATGAATTCCTCGCCCACGCCAAAAAACGCAACGACGTGCCTCTCGACCGACTCGCCAAGGAAGTAGGCGCCCATATGGTGCTGTATCCTGAATCCGGACTTAAGGTCATCAATAAGGCTCTCGCCCCTATCGAAAGCCCTGAGGTCATCCGTTGGGACTTACTCAGCACCTGCCTCAATGAGGGCGATGCTCTTGACATGGCCGTGGTCATCGCGACCTCGCCGTGGTGTCTCAAGCTCCTCGGGAACCTCGATGAGGTCAAGGATGATGCAGATAAAGGCTTCTGCCTCGCCGTGCTCAATGGTCTTGACATTGATGACAAGTTCAGGGAGTATTTTGACTTTGAAGAATACTGGCAAAATAACGGGGGTGAAACTATCACCACGAGTTACGGGGTGTACACGGTAGACACGAAAGGGCTTGCATACTGGCTCAAAGAGCTTGCCGCGTACTAAACCATAAGGGGCTAGGGGGTGCCCATAGTAGCCCTCTAGCCTCCACAACACGGAGACTTGAAGATGAATGCACAGGTTAAAAAGATGATGGGCGCATGCCCGTCTTACATGATTGCAGAATGGGCACTACCCGCCCTCATCAATGGGGATTACACAGGTATCCTTGATCCGGAGGATCCCGATAGTTGTGGTGAGGCGTCTCTCGTCTCCCAGTTTGCGGAAACGGTGGTTGACGGGCGTGCTATAATCGTCGACGAAGAAGAGGACGGAACGATTAACCCGATCTTCTGCAAAGACGAGATAACTGGAACATTCGCAGAGTGTGTCCGTATCTGGCTCGCCTAGTAACCCTAAGGGGTGCCCATCGGTGCCCCAGTAACTGCTAGCAACCTAGCAAAAGGAATCCCCATCATGAAAATGATCTTTCTGCCCACAAGTTCCAACAAGAAAACGGGCGATATCATGCAGTCTTACAGCTCTCGTAGCACCTGCCCCAAATCTTGTGTCTTTAAGAACAACGGATGTTATGCCGAAGGCTGTCACACTAAGATGGTGTGGGATCGCTGTGAAGACAAAAACGATGCTCGCTATGTTATTAATGGCGAACACCTGAAAATTGGCCTCCTCGAAGGTGCCTTTAACAAGCTCCGTAAGAACCCGACTCGTGACTCTATCCTGTTCCGTCACAATGTGGCAGGAGACATTGCAACCGAGGGCACAAGCCTAATTGATGTCAACAGAGTAGACACCATCGCAGGAGCCATTGAAGGGGCTAACAAGGTAGTAGGAGAGATCATCAAGGGTTACACCTTTACTCACTGCATGATTGACCTAAACGCATCGAACATCATCCATAATGCGGCCCATAAGGGCTTTCTTATCAACGCCTCGTGTGAGACTGTAGAGGAGGTCAAGCATGCTAAAGTCTTAGGTATAAACGCAGTCATTGCCTCTGTTGACCCTAAGGAAACCGAAAAGGAGCTTAAGGCTGTGGGCTTGTATGGTGCACAGTGCCCTGCTCAAGTCAAGGAAGGCATGGACTGCAATCATTGTCAACTCTGTGCTAAGAATCGCAAGGTTGTAATTATCTTTGGTATCCATGGTGCCCACAAGGGCAAAGCTCGAAAGGCTATCCAAATCCATCAAGCAAAGGCTAGTAACCTAGCAAATCTCAAGTAACAGCTAGCTCGCTAGCAACCACGACAAACAACTAAAGGAATGCCCCTAGGAAAGCTATAGAAAGCCCTAGGGGCGTCCAGAGGAGATAACATGTATACTCGCACCACCACCATCATCGAACGCTCTGACGTAGCCTCTGTTCTTTTCTACCGCTGGAAGGACGGGACGTATATAGTAACATTCGTAGCTAATCATCCTAGCACCGACTGCGAACCGATCTACACTTTTTCGGGTATGTACCAAGGAGGTGAGGAAGTCGTGGGCAGGATCTGCAAGTACACTAAAGGCGGAGCTATGATTCTTGTCGGTGTGGCATCCATGCACGGCAGTGTTATGAATGCGATTCTGTCCATGTGGAATAACCATATTAAGGAGATTGAAAAGAATGCTTAATCTTAAAGAATACCTGATTGTATTCATTGGAATTGCAATCATTCTTGGGCTTTTCCCCGCATTAGTAATGTTTTGCAAGCTTGTCGGAATCTATTATTAACTACATAAACTTTCATTTTGGAAGGCACTAAATATGGATGAAAATAAAAAGACACCTGCAGAGGGAACTCCTGAGGAGGCCGTGCATTATCACGGTGCGGTGGAACCTATTGAACTCATGCAATCTATCCTAACGCCTGAGGAATTCAAAGGATTCCTAAAGGGAAATGCTATCAAGTATGCCTTCAGGGCAGGCAGGAAAGCGGGCGAATCTGCGGAGAAAGACAAAACCAAATTTCTTGTCTATTCTCAGTGGCTCCACAACTACCAACATGGTGGAAAGATCAAATAAGATAGACTAACGCTTAGTGTACCCTTAAGGAGATTCCAATTAGTGTACGCTAGTAGAGAGAGCAGAGAGATACCTAAGGTTAACTAACAGTGTTAACCTAGGTACTCTTACATTAACACCTATAATAATTATCTTTATATAACCTTATAAAGACTTACTAAAGACTTACTAAAGGTATCCCCTATGTCTTACTATGAAAACATGGATAAGTTCTCTATTGATGAGAACTCCTACGATGACTTGTGTCTTACCTATGGGAAACATAGGGTAGACCGCGAAGTAGCCTTAGAACTTGAAAGCAAAGATAACGCATTTAACGCTTTCATGTCTAAGAGAAATAAGGCCATTGCAGACAATAACCTCACCAATATTGGTACTGCTAAAATTCTTTTGTCTGAATCTATTCCTGCTATGGCTAAGGGCTTGCAGGACTGGTTCGATAAAGTCAATAACGGCAAGAGCGGTAGAAAGCATACTGCGGCTACTCTTATCAACACCCTGAAGGCAGATGAAATTGCCTTTATCGTGTCTAAAACTATCCTGTCTAATTCCATGTCTCGTGTCGGCCTTACCCATCTTTCGATGAAAGTAGGCGAAGCCATTGAGGACGAAGTAAGGTTTAACGCTGTCCTTTCCTCTATGTCTCCTAGGGAAGTCCAATCGTTTAAGGCGGGTATGGACAAGCGTATTGCCTTTCAGTTTAAAAAGAGATACGCCATTCAGAAGGAGAAGTATTTGGCAGAGGAAGGCCGGCTCAAGCTGTGGGACAAGTGGGGTAGCACTGAGAAATGTATTGTCGGTATGAAAATGGTTGAACTGTTCGCAGTCCATACTAAGCTCATTCATATCGTCAAAAACTTCGTTAATGGGAACATTCAGTATTCCGTTGAACTTGACGATGAGATTGCTACGTACATTGAACATCAAGACACCTACCTCGCAGATCTCATGATGGAACACCGCCCCATGGTTATCCCTCCGAAGCCATGGACTAATCCGTTTGATGGCGGTTACTACATCAACCTCAAGAAACCCCTACAGCTTGTCCGTATGTCTGCTAGAGATTGTGATGCTCTGTATTCTGATGTTGACATGCCGAACGTTTACAAGGCTGTAAATGCTATTCAGAACACTGCGTGGCATATCAACTCTAAGGTGCTTGAAGTAGCTAACGCCGTATGCTCTTGGGAACACATCCCTGAGGCTCTAGAGATGCCTACGGAGAATCCCGCGGAGCCTCCTGTGCGTCCTATTGAGGCAGATACTGACGAAGCCGTACAACGCGAGTGGAGGCAGGCTATGACGCACTACTATCAGGATGACAATAAGCGTAAGGCCAAGAGGATCCTAGTCAACTGCATCCTCAAGCTTGCCAACGACTTTAAGGATGATGAAGCGATTTATTTCCCGCATAACCTTGATTTCCGTGGGCGTGTCTATCCTGTGACTCTGATTCACCCTCAAGGCAATGACTTTATGAAATCAATGCTTGAGTTCTCCGAAGGTGTTGAATTAGGTAAGGATGGTCATACGTGGCTTGCCTTTCAAGGTGCCAACATGTGGGGTCTTGATAAAAAGCCCTTTGAGGAGCGTATTGCATGGGTCTATACCAACTCCGACATGATTGTGAGCATTGCAGAGAAACCTCTGGATAATCTGCAATGGACTGAGGCGGATAGCCCTTGGGAATTCCTTGCATTCTGTTTCGAGTGGAACGAGTACCTCAAAATCGGGGAATCCTTCAAGTCTAGGCTTGCTGTAGCCTTTGACGGCTCCTGCTCTGGCTTGCAACACTTCTCTGCTATGCTTCGCGACTCTGTTGGTGGGGAAGCCGTCAACCTCAAGCCTGATGATCATGTACATGACATTTACGGCATCGTTGCGGAGAAGGTAAGGGAGATCCTTAAGAGGGACCTGCAGGAAGGCACAGGGGACACTATGGAAACCCTTGAGGATGGCTCTAGCTACCTTAAGAAAGGCACCAAGAGCCTTGCCAAGGAATGGCTCGATCATGGGGTTTCCCGTAGTGTCACCAAGCGTCCTACGATGACTCTTTGCTATGGTGCTAGTAAGTTCGGTTTTGCAGACCAGATCCTTGAGGATACCATTTATCCTGCTCTTGCTCATAAGCCTTTGTCTTTCTCAAAACCCTCCCAGTCTGCTCGTTATATGGCAGGTCTTATCTGGGATTCCCTGAAGGGTGTCGTGGTCAAGGCTGTTGAGGCCATGGAATGGCTTCAGACTGCCTCGGGACTCCTTGCAAAGGACAAGAACATTGAAGGTAAAAATCTCCCTACTACTTGGATTACCCCTGCAGGTTTCCCCGTAAAGCAGAAGTACCCCAAGATGAAGATTAAGCGTCTCAAGTCTGTCCTCTCTGGGTCTATCAAGATTTTTGACACAACCTCTGGCGAATCTGAGGATGTTCAAGAGGGTGCGTTCTTCCGTCCTAACCTTATGGAACCTACAGGAGAGATTGACAGTCGAAAGCAGAAGCAGGGTATTGCACCTAACTTTGTTCACAGCATGGACGCTTCTCACTTGATGCTTACTGTCTGTGCATGTGTTGACAAGGGTGTTAATGCTTTTGCCATGATTCACGACTCCTATGGTGTACCCGCAGGCCATGGCTCTGTCATGTTTACAACTGTTCGAGAAGTCTTTGTAAGTACCTACACGGAGAACGATGTTTTGCAGGATCTCCATGATCATATTTGCAACCTCCTGTCTCCTAAGATGCTCAAGGATCTCCCTGAAGTGCCTACTAAGGGTGACCTCGACCTTGAATGTGCTAAAGAGTCTATGTACGCATTTAGCTAGTACACTATGACTAAACCCAATTAATGTACGCTAGTAGAGAGAAGAGCCTTAGGGTTCTCCTCTCTACTTTCATATCTAAGCTAACAAAATCAACAAAATCAATTGTGTACGCTAGTAGAGAGAAGGGTCTCTCAAGAAGGGATTGACATCCCAAGTACACACAAAGGAAACACATACTATGAACGATATTCGACTCACCACCCCCAAGGGCTATGCACAGTATCCGTACCTTAAGGATCCTGACACCAAGTTCAACCCTGACGGTGACTACAAGGTAAACCTTGCTATGGACGATAACGAAGCCACTGGCAAGCTGATCGCAAAGCTTCAGGAAACGCTTGAAGATTTCTATGACAACGATGAGGAAGTTGCTAAGGCTGTTGCCAAGGGCCGTAAGGTTATCATGTCTGACATCTACGAGAATGACGAAGAAGGTCGTATTGTCTTGAAGTTCAAGCAGAAGGCCAAGATCACCAAGAAGAACGGTGAAAAGATTAACATCAAGCTCCCGCAGTTTGACTCCCGCGGCAAGCCCATGGAAGCGGCTAACATTGGTCGTGACTCTGTCATCAAGGTTAACTTCTCTGTTCGTCCGTACTACCTCCCGACTACCAAGACTTGCGGCCTCTCGCTCCGCCCTGTGGCCATTCAGGTGATTCAGCTTAATGAATTCTCTGGTGGTGGTACTGCAGAATCCTATGGTTTCGGTGATGAAGGGGAAGGTTATGAGGCTCCCTCTAAGGAACCATGGGAGGAACTTGATGACGATGAAAACCCGTCTGACTTCTAATCTCTAATTAAGGAACATAAAAATGACCAAGTACAAGCTTACTGAAAAGGCTATTGCTGAAAAGTTCGACATGCTTAGTGGTTTCACTATCAACATGATTAACCTCAGGGTCAATGAGGTTATTGAGGAAAGAGTAAATAACGGTGCCCTTATTCCTGTTCCTGATCGCATGATTGTTGAACTCTCTCGTATTCTTGTTACTTTCAAGGATCCTGATATGAATAAGCTGTTCAGTATCCTGAACTCCTACAAGTTCCAAGTCTATAGTGAGGATCTTGAAGAAGAAGAGTTCCCCAAGGAACTCAAGAAGATCACTACGGGTGTCTGGTACGATGTCGAAGACATCATCAACGGGGAGTACGATATTGAGGACGCCCTTGGGGACGCCTATGATGTTATGGTTTGTGAAGAAAGTGCAGACAACATGGAATACAAGGATAACTTTACTGGCAGTCATCGCAAGTATCGAGTTGGGTATCTTGATAGTAACGGCGATGGTTGTTTCCTTTACTCTCACAGTGAGGAGTTCCCCCTTAAAAATTTTGTGCGTCTCATGTTTATCCCTGCAGAGACTGAGGAAGAATAACCAACATGACAACCCGCAAGGCCGCCTACAGCTACAAGAGGCGGCATAATACGGGTACTTACAGGTCAGGTCTTGAGGAGGTCAATAGTGATCTTCTCAAGACCTTTTCAATTGAACCTAACTACGAGCAATATTATCTTGAGTATGTAGTACCCGAAAGCAAACACAAGTACACCCCTGATTTCGTCCTTCCTAATGGAATCATTGTTGAGACCAAAGGAGTATGGGACGCAGAGGATAGAAAGAAACACCTGCTCATTAAAGAGCAACATCCTAACCTAGACATTCGTTTTGTCTTTAGTAGGTCAGCTACTCCTATCTACAAGGGATCTAAGACTACCTACGCATCATTCTGTGACAAGAATGAGATCCCCTATGCAGACAAAAAGATCCCTGAGGAATGGCTAAAAGAGCCTGTAAGGAAAATCCCTAGGGGTGTCTTGTTTGATAAGAAGAAGAGTAAAAATGACCGTTAACTATAAGAAACCTTACATTGAGACTCACAAGAGTTTCATCAATTACAAGTCAAGACCTGAAACCAAATTCATTGTTGTTCACTGCTCTGCTACACAACCCAAAGATTCCTATGATTGGAAGACGATTGATCAGATGCACCGACAGCAAGGATGGCTCGGTATTGGCTATCACTTTGTAATTAAGACCGATGGCACTATTCAGGAGGGTAGATCCCTGAATGCCGTTGGTTCACATGTCAAAGGGCACAATAGCGATTCCGTAGGTATCTGCCTGATCGGTGGCATTGATCGTAACGGCAAGTCCGCTGACAATTTCACTAAGGAGCAGAAGGATTCCCTTAGAGTCCTTATTGATTACCTGAGAGGGGTATATAACGATGAGGTCACTGTATGTGGTCATCGAGATTTTGACGGAGTCCATAAGGACTGTCCCTGTTTTGATGTTAAGTCGTGGTACGGTAAGGGTGCTAAGTTCCTTAAATTTTCTAAGAAAGAAACCTTTCTAGAGAAGGCAGGCCTATCTAAGGTAGACTTTGAGGAATACAATGGTTGCATTGATGACGTACAAGAGGGCGATCTCGTCTATGTAGGCTATTAGTGTACGCTAGTAGAGAGAAGCAACATGCTTAGATACGTTAAAGCCATTATCATTGGTGTTGCATTCTTTGTTGGTTTGTACCTAGGATCTTCCTATGAAGAGAACAAGTATAGGGAGATCCTAGTATCAACACAGAAAGAGTACATTGCAAAGATTGATGAGGTAACCAAAGGAAAAGATGCAACGATTAACTTACTTCTTAAAGACATGGCTACCACTGACGCTGTGCAATCTGCTCTTGATAAGCGGATTAGCAGGTTGCAGTACAACATCAACAGTGGAAACAAAGCCATCATGCAACATACCGACAGAGTTACTGCAGAGTCAGTCGTCGTATGTAGACAGCTACTGTCAGAAGGTGCAGAGTTACACGGAGAAGGTGTTAAGATACTCAGAGACACCAATAGGCGACTCGAAGCAATAATTAACTTACACAAGTGAGGACATTATGGAAGAAAACTACATCGTACTTAATAAGTGGGATATTGAAGATCTTATTGGTAATTCAGGATGTGCAGCAGTGGAAGGCAAGCAATACTATAGGGATGAGATTAAAATTCTCAGTGCTTCTGGCTTTACCCGCGAATACGCTTGTGTATTCTTTGATGCAACTGCAGATGAGCCCATCTACTACATCGTTTACTACACGTATGACGAGTACAATGATGAGATTATCATCAGAGCGCCTGTGTTGGATGCGAATCCTGAGAGTTGCTTTACTTACTACAAGATCCGTAAGGCTAACTCTCGTCAGATTACAGAATACTATTAACTTACACGGCGTTCCCCCGAAATAGTCTTCTAAACTATCGGCATAAAACATCGGGAAGGAGCCAAGAGGTTTTAATATGGTTGAATTTATTACACTCAACCCGCATCTTCAAGAAATCATATCTAACATTAAAACTGAACTTGATTTACAAGATCAGTTGCTAGTGACAGATGAAGATGAAGATACAGGATGTCCTATAGAAAATCTATATAAAGCTTCTTTAGAGAAAGAGAAAGCTCTCTATACTTACTTAGGGGCTGAAATCTTTAATAACTATCTAGAGAATGAAATAGACTTCTATAAAAAATCTATTAAAGATACCAAACCTAATTAAGATAACTCTCCTTAGCTCAGTTGGATAGAGCACCTGCCTTCTAAGCAGGTGGTCACAGGTTCGAGTCCTGTAGGAGAGGCCAAATACGCTGTTTGATTGTACTCCTCTCATCATAAGAGAAGTGAGGAAGTCCTATGGCTCTTAGCAGGTCGGGTAGCTCCCGACTAGGATGTCTACCGAAATAGATCCGATGGGGCAACGGTTACCCCACAGAATTCAGGAAGTATGGCAGAGTGGTTTAATGCAACGGTCTTGAAAACCGTCAGTCAGAGATGGCTCGTAGGTTCGAATCCTACTACTTCCGCCAATATACCCTAGTGGTGAAATGGTATACACGGCTGACTTAAAATCAGCTGAGAAGCAAGGCTCGTGAGGGTTCGATTCCCTCCTAGGGTACCAATTTATTTAAAGACAGAGGCTTATATGCAAACTCAGAAGGAACTTGATCGAATGGAATCTGATTGGGAAGCTCGTTGGGAGGACGAGTATCAGGAGTATCTTGAATCTCTTGATGAAGAAGACGAGGAAGATGACGACGATGAGGACGATGAAGAATGAATATTTGTACTGCTAAGTGTCTTGTCCATTATGAAAACCTGTGGACTTTCGAGTTGACTTATCCTCGATATATCCATAGTGAATTCATGACGCACAGAATGTTCTCGCGGAATGCTAGTAGCTCTCGTGCTATCCCTGTGAATAAGGTTATTGAACAGGTTGATAGCAAGCCTGTAGTCCCGACTAAGGTCTACATGAATAAAGCGGGTATGGTAGGGGATGTAGAGGCTCCTATTGATGTAGCTACAGACTTCTATAATCTTTGGCTTGACGCGGCCCGTAACGCCGTGGAAACGGCCAAGTGTATGGAAAAGCTCGGTATTCATAAGCAACACATTAACCGAATCCTTGAGCCCTTCCAGTTCATTAAGGTGATCGTTACTGCCACTGAGTGGTACAACTTCTTTGCCCTTAGGCTTGCACCTGATGCACAGCCTGAAATCCGACAGCTTGCAAGAGTCATCTATGATGAGATGGATCGTTACCGTAACAAGGAAGTAGGTGTTCTTGAGGTTAGCATTCCTCGTAAGGACTGCCCTGATATCTTTGCTCGCATGGGTGCAGATAAGGTGCATACTATCGTGTCCCTTCCGTACATCACTGATGAGGATATTAAGAAGATTGGTAAGGATAACTACCGTCAGCTTATGAAGATCTCTGCCGCACGATGTGCCCGAGTGAGCTATAATAATCATGATGGTTCTAATCCTGACCTTGAGAAGGATATGAAGCTGTACGATCGCCTCTATGATGGCAGGCATTTGTCTCCTATGGAGCATGCTTGCATTCAAGATCCTGATTACCGCAAGTATGCTAATCTGAACGGTTGGAAGAGCCTTCGGTATCTCGTAGAAAACTACCTGTTGTAAAAATGAAAGATTATCAAGAGAGTACGTTCCTTTATCATGAGTCTTGTCCTAAGTGTGGTTCCTCTGACGCCTGTGGAGTCTTTAGTGATGGCCATAGGTATTGTTATTCTTGTAATTCGTATTTTAGAGCTGATGGGAAAGTAATCCAACAAAAGGAGAGTGTTGTGTGTAAGGAATGTATTCCCCTTGATGATCTTGATGTGTCCTATCTTTCTGCAAGGAAGATCAATCAAGACACTTGTTCCAAGTTCAAGTACATGGTAGGAGACTACAAGGGTACTCCCTGTCAAGTAGCCAACTACTATGATGACAATGGTAACATCGTAGGTCAGAAGCTTAGGTTCCCTGACAAGTCCTTTGCTGTACTTGGTAAGATCGCTAATCACCTCTTTGGTTCTCAGCTGTGGTCTTCTGGTAAGAAGATTGTGATTACTGAAGGTGAGATTGACTGTCTTACTGTGAGTCAGCTCCAGTCAAACAAATGGCCTGTTGTGAGTATCCCTAATGGTGCTCAAGCGGCTAAGAAGGCTATTGAAGCTAATCTAGAATATCTGGATAAGTTTGAAGAAGTCGTTCTTATGTTTGACATGGACGAACCTGGTCGTAAGGCTTGTGAAGAGTGTGCTAAGGTTCTCCCTGCAGGTAAAGCTTTCATTGCTAATCTTCCCTTGAAGGATCCTAATGAGTGCCTTCTTGAGGGTAAGGGCAGTGAGGTCATTCAGGCTATCTGGAATGCAAAGCCTTATAGACCTGATGGGATTGTTGCGGGTACAGACTTGTATGAGAAGTGTGTTACCGATATTGATGACCTGAAGGATTCCGTAGAATACCCTTGGGTTGCTCTTCAGAACAAAACTAAAGGAGCTAGACATGGTGAACTGTATGTCTTCACAAGTGGAAGTGGTATGGGAAAGTCCACAATACTCAGAGAACTCGAATACTACTTTGGTGTTCACAGGGGAGAACTATGCGGAATTGTTGCTCTTGAAGAATCTACTCGCAAAACTGGGATGGAACTCATGTCGATTCATCTTAACAAGCGACTCATACTCGACCCTGAGGGTACAGATGAATATGAACGAAGCCGAGCTTTTGCGGAGACTATTGGAAACGGGAACTTCTTCCTGTACGACCATTTTGGGTCTCTTGATTCAGGCAATCTGCTTAGTAAGCTCAGGTATATGATTGTGTCTCTCGGCTGTAAGCGTATCTTCCTTGACCATATCTCCATTGTGGTCTCTGGTATGGACACTGATGAGGATGGTGGTGAACGTAAAGCCATTGACAAGCTTATGACTAACCTTCGTTCCCTTGTGGAAGAGACTGGGGCTACAATGTTCGTAGTATCTCACCTTAAGCGTCCTGAGAAGAAGGGACACGAAGAGGGGGCACAGGTATCCCTTAGTCAACTTAGAGGGTCTGGAGCTATTGCACAGCTCTCTGACATGGTGATTGGCCTTGAAAGAAACCAACAGGGTGACAATCCCAATGTGTTGACTCTCAGAGTCCTTAAGAACCGCTTCAGTGGTGACACTGGGGTGAGTGGCCACCTTTACTATGATCAGGACACTGGTAGGCTCTCTGATTATGAGGCAGACCCTGAATGTCCTTTTGAGGATGAAGAAAATGAGTTTTAAAGAGTTTATTTCCCCGCTTACTTTCTGGTATTACGACAAGGACATGTCTCTTGCGGATCGTGTCCTCTCATGCTTTTGGACACTCCTGTTGCTTCCTATTGCCCCTGTGCTTCTAGCCGCTGAGCATGAGCATTCTGCTGAGTACAGAGACCTAAGTTTTCTGGTATTCAAGATCTACATGATTGCCATGTGGGTGATCTCTATTACAGTAGCTTTCCTTTTGGTGTTCCTGTAGGATCTTTTAGCAAAGCTATTTAAGGAATAGAAAATGCTGACAATTAAAGACAAATTCGTTATTACAGACATTGAAACCAATGGTCTGTTGGATACAACCACCAAGTTCTGGTGTGGGTGGATTTATGACTCTTATACTGATAAGTACACTGGGTACACGGATCTAAAGGATTACTGGAACGCAATTGACTGGTATGGTCGTCATGATTATAATATCGTCTTTCATAACGGCATACGCTTCGATATCCCGTGCCTTAAAAAGTTGGTAGGTGATGGCTTTTCTTTCGATCCCCGTGACTGTGTGCTTGACACTCTTGTGCTTGCTCGTCTGATCTATTCGAACATCAAGGACACTGACGTTGGTCTTATGCGTACTGGAAAGCTCCCTAAGGCTCTCTATGGTTCCCATAGCTTGAAGGCTTATGGTTACCGCATGGGTGAGCTTAAGGGCACCTACGGTGAACAAGAGGACGCATGGGACAAATTCACTCCTGAGATGTATGAGTACAACAAGCAGGACGTTGTGGTTACCCTTAAGCTCTTCAATAAGCTGATGTCTAAGGGTTACCCTTTGAAGGCTATTCAGCTTGAGCATGACATTGCTTGGGTTATGGCTAAGCAGGAGCGTAATGGGTTTATCTTTGATAAAGATGCGGCAGTAAAGCTCTATGCTGAACTCTCAGCTAAGAGGCAGGAGATCTATGATAGCCTTGTCTCTGAGGTAGGTACTTGGACTGTCTACAAGGGAGACAAGGTCTACAAGCGAGATAATGCTAAGAGGGGCATTAAAGCAGGTGTTCCTTATCCTCAATACGAAGAGGTTACCTTTAATCCCAACTCTCGTAGCCATATCGCTAAGGTTCTTATGGAAAGAGGTTGGGAACCTACTGAGGTTACACCTACGGGTGCTCCTAAAGTTGATGAAGATACCCTGCAGTCTGCTATGGGTATCTCATTGACACCTAAGATCCTTGAGTACCTGCTGATTAACAAGCGTATTTCACAGCTTGCTGAGGGTGACAATGCTTGGCTTAAACTGATGGTTGAGGATGAAGATGGTTACTACAGAATTCATGGTTCTGTCAATCCTAATGGGGCTGTTACTGGTCGTGCAACTCATTCATATCCTAATGTTGCACAGGTACCTGCAGGAAGGTCTCCATATGGTAAGGAGTGTAGGTCTCTGTTCACAGTACCTAAAGGCTGGTTTGAGGCAGGTATCGACGCTTCTGGTCTCGAACTTCGTTGTTTTGGGTCTTTTCTGTATCCTTTTGACAACGGGGCTTACATAAAGGAAATCCTTGAGGGTGACATTCACACCCATAATCAGAAGATGGCAGGGCTTCCTACTAGAGACCAAGCTAAGACCATGATCTACTGTATGCTCTATGGCGGTGGTGATGGTAAGCTTGGGGCTGTCATCAACGGGACTGCTAAGGACGGTAAGGCTCTTAAGGAAAGGTTCTTTAAGGCTGTACCTGCATATAAGAAGCTCTGTAGCTCCATCGAAAAGGCTCTTGTTGAGTCTTCCGAATGGATTGGTAATACTCAAAAAGTAAAATGGAAGAAACGTGTCCACCCTGATTGCCCTACTCTTAATATTTCTCATCATATTCTTGGGCTTGATCGCCGCCTTGTTTATGTGCGAAGCCCTCACTCGGCTCTGAACACTATCCTGCAGTCTGCAGGTGCCCTAATTTGTAAGAAGTGGGTGTGCCTTGTTGAGGAGAATATGCGTAAAGCAGGCTATAAGCATGGTTGGGACGGAGACTTTGCCATGATGGCTTGGGTACATGATGAAGTACAGGTTGCCTGTAGAACCAAAGAGATTGCAGAAGATTGTGTACGAATTGCTCAGGAGTCTATGAGACAGACTCAGGAGTTCTTTAAGTTTAATTGTCAGTTGGATACTGAAGGTAAAATTGGAGATAACTGGTATGACTGCCACTAATAAGAAGATCAAAATCATTTTCTGGTACGAACGAGATGAGGACGGGAGTTACCTCAATGCCCGTCTGGAGACTCCTAATGGAGTCCGTGAGTTCTATGACACGACTACTGAAGAGGCTATCATTGAAGCACTTAAGGATGTCAACATTGAGCTTGAGACTGGTTACGACTGGGGTGATGACGAGGAGGACTACGAATAATGCACAAGTATCTTATGTTCCTTGGGTATATTGACGCTCATACCCCTAAGCTTCAGTCTGATTTCTGTCGATACAAAGCTAAGCTTGTAGCTGAGGCGGCGTCTCGTGGCCACATTACGTGCTTCTGCTTTGGTAAGCCTACCAACAAGTGGCACCTGACTACTGAAGGTCTTGAGCTCTATAACTACCATAAGGATATCTACTATGGCCAAGCTATTGATTGACGGAGATATCCTTGCCTATAAGGCATCCTCTAGTGTCCAAAAGGACATCGACTGGGGTGATGGTCTTTGGACTTGTCATGCTTACCTTGAGGATGCCGTTGAGCAGTTTAGGAATCTTTTGGATAACATTTTGTTTGCCCTAAAGGAAACCACTCTTGAAGATTATTCTATTTCAGATATGATGTTTTTCTTCTCTGATGAGGATAATTTTAGAAAACATTATCTTCCTGAATATAAGAGTAATCGAAGGAATTCCCGAAAGCCTACCTGTTATAAAGCCTTGGTTGAATGGGTTTATAATAACTCCGAATATATCGTAATTAAACCCATTAAATATCTTGAGGCTGATGATGTAATTGGTATTTATGCTACTACCTATAAAGACGCTATTATTGTGTCTATGGATAAGGATTTTAAGACTATTCCATCTAAATTCTTTGACTTTGGTAGAGGTGAATTTAAAGACATTACTGAGGATGAATCAAAGTATTGGCTCATGTATCAGACTCTCATTGGTGACACTACGGATGGCTATAAGGGATGTCCTACGTATGGCCCTGTAAAGGCTAAGAGGCTCCTTGATGCTACTCCTGTGGAGTCCTATTGGGATGCTGTGGTCAAGGCTTATGAGAAGCAGGGGCTTACTGAAGACGATGCTATTCTGCAATGTACGATGGCTAGGATTCTCCGTAAGGAAGACTTCCTTAGGTTCACTGAAGGTGAGATCCCTCCTCTGTACAACCCCAAAATGTACTCCTAATACAACAAGACAAATTTTAATTAGTATCCCCTAGTAGACTAAGGAACACATACACTATGGAACTTGATAACAATAACGTGGTTGATATTGATGAAGATTTCCCGTACATTCCTAAGGAACTCCTTGAGAGAATCCAGAAGGACTTCGATATCCGTAAGATGATTTGGTACTCTGATGACCGTAATCTCCTTATGGGTATCCAACAGGTTATCTCTTATCTTGAAGATCATTATAATAAACAAACTAATTAATGGAGATAGCTAACTATGGGGGCTCTTTTTAAGAAGCCTAAGACTCCTGACATTAAGGTCAATGCTCCTGCTATTGAGAACCCTGTTCTTGAGCCTGAGGCACCTGAGCTTGGGGCTGAGGAATCTGAAGAACGCAAAAAGAATAAGGGAAAGAAAGCCTTAAGGATTGACTATGTTGGTTCTGCACGAGGGACTAATCCCCTCTAGTAAGGTCTATAAGATTTGTGTCTTAAAAGGTAAAGAAGACATTAAGATCTTAGATTATATTTTTGACAAGGGAATTGAGCTGATTAAATACAATCCTAATTCCCTTCCGTTTGTCTCTAAGTATTCTAGTAAGCATATTGTCTATGCTTTTCTAAAGCAGATTGTCTTATCAGAAGATAATAGTGGTTATTGTGTACTTAGTTGCTATGATAAGGATATGGAACTCGTGGGTGCATCCCTAGTGTCTTGGGGGAGTCCTTGGTATGCACCTACGAGTATCCAAGTTATTAACGAAGAATGCACTGTAGCTTTTAAGCGAGGTGTTGGTTTAGCTAGAGCCTTGGCGTATGTCTTAGAAAAGATTGCCAAAGATAAAGGTTTTAAACTGGTAATGTTCTCTAATGCGAATCTCCCTAATAGAAAGATGTTGGAGAATACCTATGAGAAACACCTAGGTTATTCTTCATACAAAACATTTTATAAGGAAATTTAAATGGGATTCTCGATTAAGAAAGCCTTTAAGAAGGTGGCTACGGTTGCTAGTTTTGGTGCTTACCGGGGCGGCTCTGGTGCAGTTGAGGCACCCACTCCTGCTCCTGAACTTGAACTGACCAATCAGGAAGGTGAAGCTGAACAGAAGGAAGAGACTGCCAAGATTAAGTATCGTAAGGGTAAGAAAGCCTTGAAGATCTCCAAGAACGATACCCCTGTTACTGGTGCAGGCCGTAACATTGTCTAACAAGGAGGGTTATGATGGTTGGTAATCAATCATTGAATGATGGATGGGACGGTTGGAATGGCAACTAATACTGAACATACTGCAGGTAACATCCCTCTTGAGGGTGCTAAGGTTACCTATGACAAACTGACTACCGACCGAGACCCGTATACTCAGAGAGCAGAGAAGTGTGCGACCTACACGATTCCTATGCTTTTCCCTAAGGAATCTGATGATGGTGGTACGAACTACACTACCCCATATAACTCTGTAGGTGCTAGAGGTCTTAACAATCTTGCCTCTAAGCTTCTCTTAGCTCTTCTGCCTCCGAATCAGCCCTTCTTTAGACTTGGGCTTGACTCTGAATCAACCATCATGCTGAATGAATCTGGAGATACCCAGATGAAGGACAATATTGAGTATGGTCTTTCACTTATGGAACAGCAGATGGTAAAGTATATGGAGTCTCAATCTCTCAGACCTACTCTCTTTGAAGCAATCAAGCAGTTGGTCATTGCAGGTAATGCTCTCTTGTTTCTCCCTCCTGCTGAGGGTGGCATGAGATGCTATAGCCTTAGAGAGTATGTGGTACAGCGAGATGCTATTGGCAATGTCCTTCAGATTATTGCTAAGGACACTGTAGCTAGAGGCTCACTCCCTGATAACATTCAATCCTTGCTCCCTGAAACTGGTGACCAGTCTCTCAATGAGAAGGTAGATATTTATACGCATATCTACAGGGTTGCTGAAGGTGAAGGTTATCATTGGGAAACCTATCAGGAAATCGAAAGTGAGGTCATTGCAGGTTCTGAACAGCAGTACCCTGCAGGTAAGACTCCTTGGATTCCTTTGCGATTCACTAAGAAGGATGGTGAACATTATGGCCGATCCTTCGTTGAGGACTATTTGGGTGACTTGATCTCTCTTGAGAACCTCTCTAAGGCAATTGTACAGATGTCTATGGTTGCATCCAAGGTTCTCTATTTGGTTTCTCCTGCTTGTCAGACGAACATTAGAGCCTTGGCTAAGGCTGAGAATGGTGCCTTCGTTAGGGGGCGACAGGAAGACGTAATTCCCATGCAGTTGAATAAGAGCATGGACATGTCTACTGTGTTGACTACGGCACAGCAGATTGAATCTCGCTTGTCTTACGCATTCCTTTTGAACTCTGCAGTTCAGAGTGGTGCGGCAGGTAGAGACAGAGTTACCGCAGAAGAGATTAGGTACGTCGCAGGTGAACTTGAGGACACCTTGGGTGGTGTCTATTCTCTCTTGTCTCAAGAACTTCAGTATCCTCTTGTTGGCTGTGTCTTTAATCAGATGCAGTCTCAGGGTTTGCTCCCTGTGCTTGACGAGAGTATTGCTGAGATTGAACCTACGATTATTACGGGTGTTGACGCTCTTGGTAGAGGTCAGGATCTTAACAATCTTGCTCAGGCATTGCAGATTATGCAACAGTTCCCTGAATTCCTTCAGGCTCTTAACGTAGGTAACTTGGCTACTAGAATCTTTGCGGCGGCTCATATTGACGCTACTGGTCTTGTGAAGACCCCTGAAGAACTTCAGGCAGAACAGCAGGCCGCTATGGAACAGTATGCACAACAGCAGGGTATCGACGCTTCTGCACAGATTGCTACTGAGGAAGCTAAATCACAAATGGAATAATAAATAATGGAAGACAATTCTCAAGTTTATGATACGCCGTCTCTTCAGCAGGAAGCTGAGGCTAATGGCATTGAAATCATGGAATCTAGCACTGACCAGATTCAGTATGATGACAATGAAGGTGTTCCCCCTGTCGAAACTGAGGGGGAAGAGCCTTCCACTAATACCGAAGGCAATGCCGAAGAAGGTGACGAGTCTACTGCAGATAATAAGGAAGAAGGTGAGAAAGACCTTCAGGAAGAAGTAGACAAGCACAGTAAGGCAATTTCTTCGATTAAGGAAGACCTTAAGGGTAAGGGTGTCGACTTCAATAGTGCAGTCAAGGAATATGAGACCAAGGGTTCTCTTTCCGAAGAGACTATTGAAGCCCTCAATAAGGCAGGCTACCCGCCTGAAGTTATTGAAGCCTTTATTGAAGGTCGTGTTGCTATGGAGGAGCGTTTCACCAAGGCTATTTATGAGTCTGTTGGTGGTGAAAAGGAATACCGTAGCATTGTCAATTGGGCTTCTCAGAACCTTACTAAGAAGTCTATTGACGCCTTTAATCGAGCCATCGATAACAACAACATCAATGCAATCACTCTTATGCTTGAAGGTATGAAGGCTAAGATGGTTGCCAAGATGGGTACCGCCAAGAAGTCTATTCATGGTGGTGCATCAGCTCCTAATGGTTCACCTAAGGGTTACAATAGCAAGGCTGACGTGATCAAGGCTATGTCTGATCCTCGTTATGGTCGTGATGCAGGGTATACCCGTATGGTTGAACAGCAGATGTGGGCAACTAATTTTTAATTTTATTTAACAACAACAATCTTTAATTTTTAATAGGAAACTATAAACAATGGCCGCTCTTGATGCTGCTGGTATCTCTAATCCTGGTCAGAAGCTCTCTGCAGGTGAACGCGATGCTCTCTTTATGAAGGTCTTTTCAGGTGAAGTCCTGACTGCCTTCGCCCGTAACACCGTGATGATGTCCCGTCATCAGGTTCGAACGATTGACCATGGTAAGTCTGCTTCGTTCGCTGTTATGGGCCGTACCCGTGCTAAGTATCTTGCTCCGGGTAACTCTCTTGATGATCAGCGTAAGAAGTTTGAACACTCCGAAAAGGTCATCGCTATTGACGGTCTTCTTACTGCTGACTGCCTCATCACTGATATTGATGATGCTATGAACCACTATGACGTTCGAGTTGAATACTCACGTCAGCTTGGTGAAGCCCTTGCTCAGTCTGCTGACTGTGCTATTATTAATGAACTTGCTAACATGGCCGCTAAGGATGCCGCTGTTCCGGAAAATATTCCTGACAACGGTGTTGGTGCCGAAAAGGTTCAGGGTACTGGCAAGGCTTTCGAGTTTGAAACGGGTATTGCTATCTCGCAGTCCGCTGATTACGGTAACAAGATCATTGAAGGTCTCCTTGCCGCTCGTGCCGCCTTTACGAAGAACTACGTTCCGATGGGTGACCGCTACTGCCTCCTGACGCCTGAAGGTTACTCTGCTCTTATTAAGGCTCTTATGCCTGATTCCGCTAACTATCAGGCTCTCTTTGATCCGAACTCTGGCAAGCTCCAGACGATTTGCGGTTTCGAAGTGATTGAAGTCCCGCATCTTCTCAACGATGGTGTTGACGGTAAGCATAAGCTTAATACGAAGTTTACTGCCGCTAAGCTTCAGGGTATTGTCTTCCATCGTTCCGCTGTTGGTACGGTGAAGCTTAAGGATCTTGCTATGGAACGTGCTCGCCGTGCTGAGTATCAGGCTGACCAGATCATTGCCAAGTACGCTATGGGTCACGGTGGTCTCCGTCCCGAAGCCGTTGGTGTCTTTGTTGAGACGGCTCAGGTCTAATAATGACTCTTGACAGAATCCACGAGGCTTATAGCAATACGTTCTTCTGTCAGTTAAGCAAGTGGGGTAGTGCTCTCTCTTTTGAGGAGGCTAAGGCTCTTGGTCTCCCTATTGACGAACCTAAGGCTCGTGTTAATGGAGAGAAGGCTACCCCCACTAAGAGACCTGCTAGAAAGCCTAAAAACAATAACAATAAGGAAGAGTAATGATTATTACACCTAGTAATGAACTTGATGCTGTAAATGAAATCCTGTCGTCCGTAGGCTCAAGTCCTGTAAACTCACTTGAGGACGACCTTAATGTGGATGTATTGAATGCTAAACGCATCCTTAGTGCAGTTAGCACCGAAGTTCAATCTAGGGGTTATCGCTTCAATACTCTTAATAACGTTTATCTTACGCCCGATTCTGATACTGGGCTTGTACCGTTTGCCCATGATTATATCAGGGTGTTTTCTTCAGGTTACAAGCTAGTTAACAGATCGGGCTATTTTTTCGACCTTGAGACGGATACCAATGAGTTCCCTGAAGGTCTTACTGTTACGGAACTTGTTAAGAAGCTTCCATTCGAAGAGCTTCCTGTGGTCTTCCGTAAGTACATCACTGTGAAAGCCGCAAGAACCTTTCAGGTAAAGTACCTGACTAGTGCTGATATTGACGCTTCACTTCAGTATGAAGAAGCTACTGCTTATGCAGACATTGTAGACTATGATCTTATGTCTGGTGAGTACAATATCTACAGTGGCGACTCGTTTATCTCTCAACAGATTCAGAGGAGCTAAGGTATGCCTTTGGTTTCTCAAAGTGTGCCCTCATTCAAGGGTGGTGTCTCTCAACAGCCTGACATTATCAGATTCCCTGATCAGGTTACTGAGCTTATCAACGGTTTTCCTAATGATGTTGAGGGGCTCCAAAAGAGACCTCCTACGATCCACGTTAAGCGTATCTCAGACAAAGTAGACACTAATAAGAAGAAGTACCACATCATCAACAGAGATGAGACAGAGCAGTACATCCTTCAGTTAGGTAGTGGTGAGTTCCAAGTGTTTGACCTTAAAGGTAACGCTAGATCTTGCTCTTTTGAAACTGATGAGGATAGGCAATACATTACTGCAGATAACCCAAAGGAATCCCTTAAGGCTGTTACTGTCGCTGACTACACCTTTGTCTTGAATACCGAGAAGGTTGTGGATGCTGTAAGTGGAACTTCACCTTCAGGTAAGTCCGACACTACTCTTGTGTACATTAAGAATGCACAGTATGCTAAGACTTATGCTATCTACATTGAAGGCAAGTATATTTGTGGCGTGATTACTCCTGACGGTGGTGAAGCCAAACAGGCAGTTCAGACCACAACGGCATTTATTGCAAGAGCTCTTTATTCGCTAATGTCTACGGGTAAGAAGCCTGATGGTGGTAACCCTGACGTAAGGGGAACTTACGACGATCTCCTTAATCAGGTGGGCGGTAGAGCTTCTATGGGGTACTCTAGGTCAAGTGCTAGTGTTAGCAACTATACAATTGGTCTTGTTGGTGACTCTATTATTACCATTCAATCCAAATCTGGATGGACACCTCCTAATGTACTCGTCAAGGATGGCTTTGGTAATCAGAATGCAATCGCCTACATGGGCAAAGTAACGGCTGTGAATAAGCTCCCTCCGATTGCCCCTGAAGGTTACATTATGCAGATATCTGGTGAAAAGAAATCAGAGGATGATGACTTCTACGTTAAGTGGGATGACCTTCATAAGGTTTGGAAGGAAACTATTGCACCCAGAATTCCCTATAAGATTGAACCTAAGAACATGCCTCATGCCATTGTCAGAGAGTCTGACGGTAGCTTTAAGCTAAAGAAGTTACCTTGGGTAGACCGAGGTTCTGGTAATGAAGACACTAATCCTGATCCGTCTTTTATTGGTCGGCGTATTAATGATATTTTCTTTTATAGAAACAGACTAGGCGTAATTGCGGATGAGTCTATCATTCTTAGTTCGACTGACGACTTCTTTAATTTCTGGTTTAAGTCCTCAGCCGCAATTGCTGACACAGACCCTATTGACGTTTCAGTGTCTTCTAACAAAGTAGCTACACTTACACATGCAGTCCCCTTTGCTAGAGAGCTTATGCTTTTCTCTAGAGAAGGTCAGTTCGTCTTGTCTAGTGATGGGGTCATGACCCCTAAGAGTGTTAAATGTGACCAAATCACTAACTTTGACTACAATCCTGTGGTTCAGCCTATCAGTGTCGGTCCAAGTATCTTCTTTGTCAACGACAGGGTTAACTATAGCTCTCTCATGAGATATTACTCATTGCAGGACGTAGCAGACCTTAAGGACGCTGAAGATGTCTCTGCACACGTGCCTACGTATATCCCTAGGGGTGTCACTAGGTTGTCAGGGAATACAACTGAGAATGTTGTTACGTTGGTGAATACTGAGAATCCTAACACTGTGTTCTGTTATAAGTTTATCTTGCAGAACGGTGTAAGTGAACAGCAGGCTTGGTTTAAGTGGGTCTTTGGGTACAAGGGTACTGAGGTAGTCCTAGCAGAGTTTGTAGGCTCAACTATTTACTTCCTTATTAACTCTCCTAATGGGCTGTTCCTTGATAAGGCACAGCTTACTGGCAACACTATTGATTTTCCTGAAGAGCCTGTAAGACTCTTTATGGACAGGAAGGTTGAATACAAAATCCCTGAGGATGCTAAATACAGCGACTTTGAGGATTACACGGAGATCTCACTTAAGGATGTCTATGGATATGTTTCCAAGAATACAGGTGAGTATTCATACTATGTAGTCGATAAGGACGGCTCTGTTTGGGAATTTGAGGATTGGGATGAATCTGAAGGTAAGATCAGACTTTATGGTGACCATAGAGGTAAGAGTGTCTTCGTAGGTATCTCCTATTACTTCTACACTGTCCTGTCTAAGCAGAACATTAAGAAATCCACAGCCAGTGGAGGCGTTGTTGCGGAAGACGAAGGAAGACTACAGCTTAGGTATTATTGGTTTAACTACTCTAAGTCAGGTGTCTTTGAATGTCACGTTAACAATGAAATCAAGAACAAGCATTTCAAGTATACATTCACAGGTAGAAACCTAGGTGAATCCAGAACTAAGCTTGGTGCTAATAACTTGTACACAGGTAAGTTTAAGTTCCCTGTACAAGATGCTAACAATGAGGTTGCCATTAGTGTATCCTCAAACGTCCCTCAGCCGCTTAACATTATCTCAGGTGGTTGGGAAGGGCTTTATATTAGAAGGAATTCAGCAGTATGACGTTACTACCCCTCACTCCAGAACAGAATAACATCCTTTGTGAAATGGCTAAGTATGCCATTGAACATTGTGATGAAGTAGATATTCCAATTGAACAATTCATTCATGAAGGTGTTTACTATAGGACTTGTAAAGTACCTAAGGACGTAGCTATAATTGGAGCTTTGATTAAGATCCCCACAACTGTCATTGTTAGTGGTGATTGCTATGTGACCTTAGGTAACACTGTAGGGAGACTTGAGGGGTATAGCGTTATCAAAGCTGAGGCAGGGCGCAGACAGGCATTTAGGGCTATTACTGATACTTACATCACGATGTGTTTTAGGACTGACTCTAATGATGTCAAGGAAGCTGAGAAGGAGTTCACTGATGAGTGGATTCTCTTAACAACTAACAGAGAGGAATTACTAAAAGAATGAGTGGTGTAGTTGCAGGTGCTGTTATTGGTGGTATCATCGGTGGTGGTTCATCAATTAATAGTATCTCAAAACAAAACAAGCAAAAGACTAAAGCCTTCCTAAAGCAGATGGAGTATCTGCAGAGGAACTATAACTATAACCAAGCGGCTCTTGATAGACAAGAGAGATCTAGATATGACTCAGCCCTTGTGGACTTGTTTACGATGTCCCTTAATTCATATCAGAACAACTCTCAGCTTGAAGCCGCGTTAGCTGAGACAGGCACCGAAGGTAGATCTTCAGAAAAGATCATGCAGACTGTTAGAGGTCAGACGGCTAGACAGGTGACTTCCTACAAGGAAGCTTATCTCAATGATGTGTGGAACATCAGGGGGCAGAAAGAAACCCTGTACATTTCTACTAAGGCTGAAGTTGAACAAGCTAAGGATCAGCTTAGTGCATCCTATATCCATGGCACACAGGCATTCGGCCAGTTTGTTAATGGTGTTGCTATGGGTGCCGCTTTAGGTGCCGCTACGGCAGGTGCGGCTAGTGCTGTCGGTGGTGCTATTGGAGGCACTGCGGGTGGTAAAACGGGTGGTATGCTAGCGGCTGAAGTAGGTGTTGACGCTATCAGTAGTGCCGCTCCTGCGGTTACTGGAGCCAATGTCGCAGGTGGTGTCTCTACACTTGAAGTTACAGGAGGTGCAGGTGGTGTTGCAGCTCTTACCTCTAACGCTTCTACAGGCACAGCCGCTACCAATGCGGCTACTGCAGGCTCTAAGATGGGTTTCATGGACAGGGTGATTGCTAACTGGGATTCCTATGACAAGCAACTCAAGTTCTTTAACCAGATTGCTAACTATGGCAACATGGTACAACAAGCGACTCAACGACGTAGAGGATACTATTACTAATGGCTTATAAAAATTCAGACGGGAATTCATCTATTGCGAATGAGTGGGGGCAGTGGAGATACTTTAACTCTGCTATGACAAAGCTAGGGGAATCCAAAGCTACTGCTCCTACGATCAAACCTCAGAAGACTATTGAAGAAGCTGATGACTGGTTTGGTGCTGTTGGGGCGGCCTTTAAGGGCATTCAGGGTGTCTATGAGGCACGTAAGGAATTAGCTGAGAATGTAGCTGATGAGTACCTTCAGTCCCACTCTCTTGAAGAGTACAAGCAACAGATGGCTGAGGGTAAAGTCCCATTCCAAGATGACCCTCTTGCTATGAGTGCCCTTAAGCAGAAGCATGGTAAGATTCTCTTCAGTAATATTGCTCAGGACTTTCAGGCTCGTGTAGATGCCAATGAGTTCAAGGGCATGGCCCCTGAACAGGTTGATGCAGAGTTCTTCAGGTACATGAAGGAACAATCTGCAGGTGCATCTAAAGCCTTTGGTTATGCTGATAATGACTACTTCTTCAATAAGGGTATTTACTCAGATTCTCCTAATCAGCGTGTTAAGATGATGCTGAGACAGAAGACTGTTGAGGATTCCTATCAGAGAAGTCAGGACTTGATCTCTAGTGCCGCTGAACTTAGCGCTATTAGCTCTAGTAAGAATGTCTCTGCAGACCTTCTTGTTGGTAAGTTTGCAGAACAGACGCTCACTACAGGTGCCCACGAGAAGCCTGACGATACCCTTAAGAAGGTGTCTTCTACCTTGGAGATTCTTTCTGCTAATCCTAACGCAAGTCAGACTATTAGAGACCTTAAGGATAGGGAAATCCCCGGCCTTGATGGGGTTACTTTTGGTCAGGTCTTAGGTGAAGAAGGCTATAAGAATCTTGTCATTAAGAATGCTAATTTCAGGTATGCTTCTGATGCTCAGGCTAAGTTGGATTTCCAGAATGGCCTTAACGTTATGGCCAACAATGGTAAGGCGGCAGAACTGCTTGCTCTTAGAAACTCTAAGTTTGAAGAGTCAGGTGGTCTTCTTACTGATGAAGTCGAGGACGTTGAGAAGGCTTACGATGCGGCAGTAAAGGTTCAGATAGCTAATGCTAAGAAGAATGCGATAGCACTTAAGAAACAGCAGGATGAGCTTTTAAAGACTTCAGTGTCTAGAGCTTTTGTACAGTCGGTTGCCCGAGGTGAACCTGTAGTTTCTAAAGATGTCGCAGGTATTACTAACAAGGATATTGAGACAGCCTATCAGTTCCTTGTAGATACTGGTGCAATCACCTTCAAGGATCAGTTAGCTATTGCTAAGAATCCACACCTTCCGTTTAAGGACAATCCTGCTAGAAAACATTTCACTAATCAGGCCAATGATGCACTTAACTGGCTCAATAACTCCACTAAGGAGTTTATGACCAGTAAGACTTTCCCTAAGGAAATTAAGGATTCTGTAAAAACCCTGATTGAAGTGTATAAAGCAGACCCCTCTAATTTCAGTAGCATTGTTGGCTCTAGTGCCGATAAGAACTTAGAGGATGCTAGAGCATTGGCTCTCATGTTGGACTCAGGCAGACCTATCGAAGACATCATTAGAGGTAAGGCTGAGATCCAGAAGCTTAAGGATGAAGGTAATACTAAGGAAATCACCAAGATCAGAGATAAGGCTATTAAGGCTATTCAAGATCCTATGTTAGGGGATTCTAAAGATATTGACTACAATGGCAAGGCTTTTGTGACTACCTTAACGTTTGCTTTTAGAAGTATGGGTGAGACTGCTGAGAAAGCTGTAGCTTTGGCCGAGGCTGAGTACAATAAGTCCTTTAAGAACCTTATGGGCACTTCAGTTCCGTCTTCATTCTTTACTGGGTGGAGTGGTCTCACAGTACCTGATAAAGAACTTCTTGCTAGAATCAAGAAGGAGATTCCGAGCAAATACCTTGAGGATGTCGATAAGAATGTTACATTGAGTTTTGACAACTCTAGTAACGTGCTTACTGTAGCTGACCGTGCAGGTAACTCTATCTTCTCAATGAATCAAGCTGAAGCTTCAAACCTTGTTGAAAGCATTGGTGATGAAATCTACAATAGGGTTGAAAGACAGGAAATGCTTCAGGAGAAGTACACAGGTCTCACCTTTGGTGGTGACACACAATATAACGATATGTAAGGAATAAAAGTGGCAGATAATAACAACCTCACTTCACAGTTTGATGATCTTATTTTGCAGTCTGCTACTAAGTACGGGCTAGATCCTGATAGATTTCGTAGACAGATTTTTCAGGAATCTAGCTTCAGACCTGATGCAGTATCCAAGGCTAATTGCGTAGGTCTTGGACAGATCAACCCTAAGACTGCAAAACGTTATGGTATTGACCCCAATACTCTTACAGATCCTTCAGTGAACCTTGATCTTTCTGCTAGGATCATGAAGGATAACTTGGTGATGACTAAGGGTGACTACAATGGTGCACTTGCTATGTACAATGGTGGTACTAAAGCTAGAATTGCATACATGGAAGGTCGCTATGAGGATCTCCCTAAGGAGACTTACAACTACATTAGCAATCTAGGTGATGACAATAAGTTTGCTAAGAAAGCTCCTCCTCAGAAGACACCTGAACAGATAGCTGAGGCAGAAGCTAGTCCACTAGTAGAAGCTAGCCCACTAGCAGAAGTAAAGAAACCTGAGGAACCCAACGATCAAGGTGTTCAGAGTTCTCTTGAAGCTCTTGATGTTAAAGATCTCACTAACGATCAGTACAGAGATGTCGTCAAGAGTCAGCTTCTAACGAATACCTCTAGGAGTACCCTCTTGGGTCAGGGTTTTCGTAGCAAGCGTTGGGCTAGCCTGTCTGATGTCTATGATCCTGCTACGGATCAAACGGAAGCCCCTGATGTCGGCTTCTCCTCTGGCTTGACTCATAACTGGTTTATCAATAGCATCAACATGGGTAGAGCCTCACAGGACTACTTTGGTGAACAGTTTAAGCCTGATGCTAATCAGAGGGCTGAGACCCTTCAGATGGTCGGATATGACTCCGATAGATACCAAGCTGTCCTCAATGGTGCAGGCAGTATGGATGACGTTAAGAGACGTGTCAAGGTCAATAACGAGTACCTTGAGTACAAGATGGCTGAAGCTCAGGCTGACATGTTCTCATCCTTTATGTCCTCTATTGGTAGCGGTGTCTCGGATCCTTTGTCTTATGTTCCTGTAGTGGGTGCATATGGCATGGCAGGCAGAGTAGCTACAGGTGCTGTCTTGGGTGCTGTGTCTAACCAGTTGGAAACCTATACGTCAGGTGCTGAACATGACATCATTGAAGACATGATTGTCGGTGGCATGTTTGGTGCAGGTATTGAGTTTGCCTTTAAGGGTATGGGTAAGGCAGGTACTTATGTAGGTGATAGTGCTAGACGTGCCAACATCATCAGAGACTATGAGCTTGGTGGTAAAGAATTACCTTCAGAAGTCTTTAATGGCATTGGGGGTTCTACTGAAGCGGCTAAGACCATTAACACCTTTAGAGAGAACCTTGAAGCAAGGCTTCCTGTAGGTTCTGTTATGGGTGTCGTAAAGAGACTGCAGAACTCAGAATCCGTAGATCTTTTTAGGAAGATCTTCATTGATAGAGGCTCTGGTACTAAGGATGCTGAAGGCCATTACGTAGCTACTACCTTTGATGGTATTACTGCTCAGGAAAAGCTTAGGGATGCAGAGATCAAGCTCACTAACTTTGAGGTTCAGGCTAGGGAACATGTAGGTAACCTCCGTAAGGAAGGCTACTCTGATGTTGATGTCATGGATTGCTTCTACAGATCTATTGGTGGAGCTAAGACTAAGCTTGACGGTAATGCTGAGTTTGAAGCCTTCAAGAAAGAATGTCTTGATATGATTGCTCCTTATACAACTGAAGGAGGTGTGCAGGACTTCTTCCCGAGAGTTGCAGACCCTATTAAGGTGTCTGATAGAATTGAAGCTATACAGGGTACTAAGGGTCAGAGAGGTGATGTAGTTAACACTCTTACCGATCAGATTGCTGAGTCTCTTATTAAGGGCTACGAAACCAATCCTGCAGTTAAAGCTAGGATTGACCAATACTACTATGACAAGGTTTACAAGCCTAAGCTCGAAGCTAATAAGAAAGAGATTGAAGAGCACCAAAAGAAGGCTGTACCTGAGACTGTCAATGAGGTAAAGACTATCCGTAAGGAAGTCTCTAGGAAATCCTCAGACAGGTTTAATAGAATTAGGAACATTGAGGACAATGCTAAGAATCGAGTATCTGAAATTCAAGCTAAGATTGATGGCCTTCCTGATGAACTTAAGAAAGCTCATTCAGAGATTGACAAGAAGGTTAATGCAAAGCTTGATGAAATTAACGAAGCTTACAAGAAGAACGTAGCTAAGGCTAAGACCTACGAAGACCTTGAGAAGGCTGAAGCTAAGAAAGACAAGGCTATTGCTGAACTCACTGAGAAGGAAAAGCTCAGAAAGCAAGAAGCTTCAGACAGGATTGCTAAGAAGAAGGAAAGCTACAAGAAGCAGATTGAGGAGACCAAAGCTAGAGCTAAGGAGTCCACAGACAAGCTCAAGAAGGAAGTCAGTGACATCCAGAAGAAGGGTGCTAAGGAAGAAGCTACGGCCATTCGTAACTACAAGTATGATAAGGCTCCCTTGCCTCTCCCTGAGAAGCCCTCACAGGCTGAGATCAATCAGTGGGTTAGAGAGAATGCTCGTAGTGATGCTTATGGTTGGGTAGACCAGAATCAGTCTAATCCTAGCACTCTTAATCTCTATGGTACTGGTAATGCCAAGTATGATCCTAATGTTACTAGAATCCCTTGGGATACCACTCAGAGAGGAGCTAGTGGCATTGGTATTGATGACTTCAGAGCTAATCCTATTGAAGCTATCAGAACCTATGTCAACAAGAAGACTGGCGATAGCATTGTACAGGGTCTTGGTTTTGACTCAGAGCAGGCCTTTAGAGAACACCTTAATCAGCTTGCTGTTGATGAGATGAACAAGTCTGTTGGCAAGGGTCTCAAGAAGGAACAGATTCAGAGCGCCTTTAATCTTACTGCAGATATGATCTACGGTAAGTACGGTAGTAGAGCTGACATTAATACTTCATGGCTTGGTGCTGTAGCTGATGTCGTGAGAAACCTTACGTTCCTTTCTAAGAATGCCCTTATGGGTGTAGCTAACATCTTTGAACAGGGTGAAGCTGTAAAGCACTATGGTGCTGTGCAGATTCTTAGGAACACTCCTCTTGTCAGAGAACTCTTTGATAACTGGACTAAGAACGGTATGTCTAATGCTGATGTGCGTCACGCTCAGTCACTTATCTTTGGTTTGTCTGTTAAGAACGCAGGTGTCTTCAGAGACATTGCTCAGGAATCGTATGAGAGACAACTTCATAGATTCCAAGGTAACAAGGCTAAGGCTATGTTGGTTGCCGCTAGTGAGTCTTTGGCACAGGCATCCCCCTTTACTAAGTTCCTGCAGTCTACTGAGAACTCTGTTGTTGAGGGTTCACAGGGGATGTTCTTAGGTGAACTCATCCAGTATGCCCATAATAAGTCTCTTAGACCTAAGGGATTCCTTACTAAGGAGACCTTAGCTAGAAATGGGGTCTCTGTTGAGAACTTCGATAAGATGCTTAAGCTCCTTAGAGAAAGCACTACTGTTGATAAGAATGGTGCTATCTCCATTACTAACCTACAGCATCTCATGTCAGGTGACGTTATGGGCCTTGCTACTCTCAGAAGGCTTGGTGACTATGTTGCTCATGAAGTGATCCAGAAGAACACCATCGGTGATACTTTCCTTTGGGAGGGTTCTAAGAGAAATCCTTTCATGCAGATGCTACTGCAGTTCAAGACCTTTGCTATTAGATCCTATGACAAGAGAATTAGAAAGATGATGAATAGAGCCGCTGAAGGTGATGCCTTGGGTCAGGCTTACAGCATCTTCTTGTCTACTGCTCTTGGTACTGTGGGTGCTATGGCTAATACCTGTATTGGTATGGCAGGCATGACTGAAGAACAGAGAGAAGAGTACCTTAAGCAGACCATTGCTTATGACAAGAATGAAGGTGTCACTATGGACACTCTCTTTCAGGTTGGTATCAATGGTGTCATGAGATCTTCTGTCTTGGCGTTCCCTGCTCTCGTAGCTTCTACTGCAGGTTACAACCCTAGCGTTAAGACTACTGCTGATATTGATTACTTTGCTAACAATGCAGAGACTTATCAGGGTTTTGATGCTGACAAGTATCTTAGAGCTATGTTCCCTGCATACTCTACGGTTGCTTCCTTAGCTAACATTGGCGGCTATGGGAAGGATGTGGTCATGTCTAGTATTAGTGATGACTACACAGAGAAACAGGCTGAACAAGCTAGAACTAGATTTGCTAAGTCTGTTAGAAGTTTCTCTAACGTTCCCTTCTTTAAATGGGGTGTTTACAACTTAATGAATGAAGATTACTAATGGCTTCTACTATTGCTTTTTATACAGGTGACGGTGCTACTACTGACTTTACCGTCCCCTTTGATTATCTAGCAAAGAAGTTCGTAAGAGTGTCCCTTGGCGTCACCATCTTAAAGGGTGGTGACTATGGGGACACTTCAAAGGACTATTACTTTCTAGACAAAACCAAAGTCAGACTTAAAGTCCCTCCTCAGGTAGGAGAGGTGTTAACCATCAGACGCTATACGTCAGCTACTGATCGTGTGGTGTCTTTTAAGGATGCTTCAGTCCTTAAGGCTACTGACCTTGATGTGTCTGCAGTGCAAACCATCCATATTGCTGAAGAAGCTAGAGACATCATTAACGATGCCCTCATTAAAGACAAGGAAGGTAATTGGGACGCTAAGGGCAATCGTATCGTCAATGTAGGTACTCCTGAAGCTGATTCTGATGCTATGACCTATGGTGTCTATAAGGCTGATGCTTTAGGTGCCTATCAGTCTAAGCTTGATGCTGAGAGAGCTAGAGACAGAGCTGTTGAAGCTGAGACTAACTCTAAGAAATCTGAAGAGAACGCTAAGTTGTCTGAGGTAAATGCTCAGGCTTCTGCAGGTACTGCTGTGAGTGCTTCAAAGCATGCTGATGCAGTCAAGGTCGAGAATCAGGCTATCCTTCAGGAAGCTAAGGAAATCAGAGATGAGAATAAGGTTCTTGATGCTAATACTAAGAACAACGCTAATGTAGCTCAGGTTAAAGCTAATGAGGCCAAGGTCTCTGAGACTAATGCCAAGAAGTCTGAGGTTAACTCTAAGGAATCTGAAGGCAACGCTAAGGCCTCTGAAGGTAAAGCTTCTGCTAGTGCTGAGTTAGCTAAGCAATGGGCTACTAAGCTTGGTGCTACTGTTGATGGTACTGAATACTCTGCTAAGTATTATGCCAATAAGGCTAATGAGGTTCTTACTCAGGTTGCTACTGATGTTGTCAATAGGGTTACGGCTGAAGGTACCAAACAGGTTGGCCTAGTAAGTAATCAGGGCACTACCAGTGTTAACGCTGTGAAGGCCCAACAGACTGCCTCTGTCAATGCTGTGGTTACCCAACAGGGTACCTCTGTGAAGGCAGTGCAGACTCAACAGACGACTAGCGTTAATGCCGTTACTGCTGAGGGTACTAAGCAGGTTGGTCTTGTTAGCACTGAAGGCGCCAAGCAGGTAGACCTTGCGAAGGCTCAGGTTACTATTGCCACTCAGAGTGCTTCTACTGCCACTGCTAAGGCTACCATTGCTACACAGCAGGCAACCCTTGCTACGACGAAGGCTAGCGAGGCTGAGGACAGTGCTACTGCGGCTAGTGCTGATGCTACGAAGGCTAAGGCCAGTGCCACTAATGCGGCTAACAGTGCAGGCACCGCTACTACTCAGGCTACTGCGGCTAGCAATAGTGCTAAGGCGGCTAAGCTCTCTGCGGACAATGCGGCTCTCTCTAAGACTGCGGCAGGTACCTCTGAGGTTAATGCTAAGGCTTCTGAAGTTGAAGCTAAGAAGCAAGCTGATCTCGCTAAGCAATATGCGGATCAGGCTGTTGCAGGTCAGTTACAGGCTGACTGGGCACAGACAAACTCCACTAAGAA
>OBKF01000186.1_pt1 | contig 42059 bp, 47 predicted proteins | sample 1481561 | NCBI WGS metagenome assembly OBKF01 (sample SAMN00265068, study PRJEB22529) | human gut metagenome
TTAATTCAATAATTTTTTTGGTTTGGATGTGTTGAGGGGCGGCATTGCGCCGCCCCTCGGATGAGTGCTGGGACTTACTGAGCGACGGTGATGTTGCTCATGACCTGAGCCTTCTCGGCCGCAATCTCATCGAGAACAGCGGGGAGCTTCTCCTCCAGCTTGTTCAGGTTGATGATGGCACTGCCAATACGGTCGGCAACCCACTCCTTGATGTCACCGGAGGTGTTCACGCCGGTACACATGGTAATGACCGCCAGCTTCTCCTCATCATGGGTCTCACGGCCGAAGGAAGCGCCGACCTCATTGATGTTGCCGCAACCATCGGTCACACCAATAGCGAAGATGGGCTCCTTACCATCCTCACCACCCTTGAGAACCAGCTCATTGGGGCGGTACTTGGCAATGGTGCGAATGTCCTCCAGCTTCAGAGCGGAAGTAACGACGACTGCGTCCCCTGCGATAGTAATCTTTGCCATAAAATGATACATCCTTTCTTTCGGGCTTTGCCCATAAATTTATGTACTCCGTTCGCCAAAGCCTTTCGGCTTTGCCCACCCTGAACCACGAGGAGGTGGAGCCATTCAGGGCACAAGAGAACCCGCCAACTTTCGTCAGCGGGTTACTCAAAATTGTTTCTCAAATCGCACCACTTTCGTGGTGCTATGCTTATTAAGATTTTTAGATTAGAGTCCGAAAGCCGGGGCGAGCCCATAGGAACCCCCTGCGCCGGTACCGTTGGCGCCGCCGTTGGTGGTCACAATGCAGAAGTCGTAGCTGCTGTTGTAACGAGGGGAACGCAACGCTGTCCATTCTTCCTCGCCGTTTCTCTTCTTGCCCCACGGAACATCTTCCTGCCGGTAGTATTCATACCACTTACCCTCTCCGGGTGCAGAATAAATGCACCGTCCAAAGGTTTCCTTTTCTGACTTAATCCAGAATTTGTCCTCTGTCTCAATGATGTCGTTTGAACCATCAAATGTATTTGCGGTCAACTTGATTACCGGCGTGACAACTTCAATCAATTCATCCGGCATCAGTTCATATATACTTCCGCCAGGTTCATTCATATTTCTCCGCAAATCAGTGGCGGCCCAAGAGCCTTCATTGGTATCATGCCGGTTCCATGGATAACGCTCGGGCAAGCAGTCAACCATTTCCCATGTCATCGGAACAACCAATCCAGATTTCGTAACATCGTGGTTAAATCCAATGATACGAAACTGAACCCGTGTTCCATCTTTCAGCCGCTCATTTCTGAAATCTCCAAGATTAAACATGGACGGAGCTAGAGCGCCACACCCTTTTAGTGAACGCCAAGGATAACTGTCCAAACAATTAGGCATATCTGCGCCCCTTCCTTATTTGTATTTTGGCGGCGAGGGTGGGATTCGAACCCACGGGCGGCTCATCACCGCCGACGGTTTTCAAGACCGTTGCCTTAAACCGCTCGGCCACCTCGCCATAAACGGCGGTCACTTTGTACCGCCGTCAACATCATCGCTATCAACTTCATCAAGCCCGCCTTCGGGAGCGCATGAATCATATGGAAACTCTGTATAGAGCTCACACCCGGAATCTTCATCCGTGACAAACATCGGCCGGTATACGGGGAGGCAACAGTCAAACCCAAGGTACTCCAGGAAATAATCCAGGATTTCATCTATCATTGCGGAACCATACTCTTCTTCGATGTCCGGGCTATCTCCCTTTTCCTGCAACACAACCTGCAAGAAATCACACAACGCCAGCCGAAGTTCATCCTCCCGCTGATAGATGTTGTCATTCATTTCCTGCGGTGTCATATAATCATCATCGTCTTCCGGGTCATAGTCTTTCGGATATGACTTTTCGCTGTCGATAACAACCGGGAAAAGGTAGGTATAGTAGAACCGGGTGGCAGTGGTTTCACAATCCTCCGCATGGTAAGCAGCCTCTTCATATTCCGCATCTTCATCACCTTGACACACAACAAAGAGCGGATATCCTTCTTCATCCGTGAGATAAACCGTATACTCTGTGTCTTCGTTCTCAGCAATGGCGACCATCTCTTCTTTCAGTCGCTTTTTATTTTCCTGAAAAAATTCCCATACCTTATCGGCTGGAACATGGATTTGTACGCCCATTCTCATACCTCCTCGTTAGAAACCAAGAAAATCGCACATCTCCTTATCGTCAGCAGACTCAAATTCCGATGTTTCTAGTCCGTAAAATGTGCATCTGGTGTATCCTCTATATTCTCCTTCATAAGCACTACTTGTTGGGCCATACAACAAGTTATGGCCCTTCTTTATATAGTAACAAGTATCTTCTCTGTGAGAATTCCAAAATCTGAGATGGTCTGATGCCGACCCTGTGCCAAACCTGATATGGTTTTTATCAAGAATTTTAGCCATTTCAGAGAATGCCTCTTCTGTTGGACATAAGACCACAACGCCATCTCGTAGTTCCAACATCCACTCTTCAAACGTGGTCTCCCACATGACATCACCTCATTCCATGGGCTTAAGAAATGCATCAATTATCATTTTTTCGGGGAAAGTTAAGCATGTAATGATGTCATATACTTGCACAAACAACCCCACAATTAAGGCGATAAAAAAAGAATACTGCACAAAATACCATCGCCGTGCCTAACCCTAAAGCCCATTCATCCTTGGTCTTATCGAAGTGCCTAAATATTATAAACCCAAGCACAGAAAAGACCGCTGTACCCAAAGAAAATAAGGCAATCCGCATTATGCTGGAGGCGATTTCAAAGTTAATGTATTTCTCAAATAGCTCCTGAAGGTAAGGAAGAACATTCTCTTGAGACCAATCAATAGCGATGCCAAGACGTTCCCCAATGTCGTCAAAGATTGTAATTACCTGCTCGCTTATCTCCACCGAACTACCTCCCTACCATGTAGATTCGTCCCACCTGTATATGCCCATTCTAGGGTCATGTGGCGGCGTCTTCTTCTTAAAGGTATTCGCATCATAGCATCCGCCTGGTCTTGTGCAACTATAATATGGGCAACCTCGTGGGTCACACTTTTCCTTTCCCCAACTACATTTACTGCAATCTTTCACACATATCACCGTCACTTATTTTTAAAAGATTGCGTTTCCGCTTCTCCTAATTTTCGGAATCCCTCCATACCGCGCTACATGCTTTATAACTGGCCCCAATCTCTCATATATCACACGACGACGAGAACCATTTCTGTCTACGTTCTCAAAAATATACACCATATAACCACCCAAAGAATTGTTTTATATAGTTATGGGCCACAGGCACCTCCCCTGTGGAAACAAGGCCCCGATACGACTGCGCAATCGTTCAGGCAAACGCACGGACTTCTAATCTTCTTCCGTTACCTTTAATCACACGCTACCTTGTTTTGCATTGTTCTCCCTACTGATTTTTTACATCGAGTAGCTATCTCGATGCGCACAGTCAGCTAAACTGTGACGCCGTTCTTTTCGGTCGCCGCCATCAAGGACTCGAACCTTAAACCTCCGGCCTCCCTGGCCAGCGTGCTTACCACTTACACCATAACGACTAAGGCATCAGTAACTTGAACAATGAGCTTTATCTTTGCCCACCCATAAAAGCCATGTTTTATCCAAAGTCGCAGTTTTCTTCATCGAGTATATCGCTGTCTCGTACATACTCCAAAGTACCAAGCGGAGCCTCGTCAAGATGAGCTTTGGCATACTCAATGGCCTCGTCAATTCCCATTTCATCTGGTACATCAATACTGCTGTTGTAGACGGCCATACACTGGATAGTCAAATTTAATTTTTTCATTACACAAATATCCTCACATGGTTCCTATGACTTGGATTGTTATCATAGTAAAACTCAGACGAAACTACCCTGGATTCTCCAAAGAACTTTTCTGCAAGCCCTCTGTCCATAGATACCCGAAACAGTGCAGATGCACCGCTGAAATCTCCGTCTTGACTTCCAATCACGGTGATATTGCGTTTGCCCAATTCAAAATCTGAAAGGTACTCTGACAAAGTAATAACCTTGTCTTTTGGCGTTAGCCATGACACTACTTTATTCTTTCGCCCATCCATCTCGTCATCTCCAGATTATATTGTATGAACGCTATTATAGAAATCGGATAGTGCTGCTTTTGCTTTATCTAAAAATGCAGGACGTTCATCATCGTTAAAATACCCTGTTCCGCTTGAGGTCGTAGCCTTATAGACAATAACCCCGCCGACATCTGGTGCTTCTACTGTAAAGAGACCATGTCTGATACGCAGATATCCGATGAGGTTCCAGTGAGAATCAAAAGCATCATACTGCTCTGGAAATGCGGCACATGTTCGAGTCAATATCACATTATCTGGACATAGCATGGATGTCACCCCATTTCAAAATCCAATAAGTTCCTTAAACTTTTCTTCGTCGAACTCATATTGGACATCATCAACCTCTGCTTCAATCTCATCGAAGTGTACGTTCCATCCATATCCAAATTCAACATTGCCATAGCCGTCGCAGTCATGTCCATTGACAAAATCATCCCACTCGACAAAAACAATATCATCTTCGCAATGGACTACTGTTCCTGTATCGCCACGAACAATGTTTTCATTGTTGTCAGGGTAATCAACAGTGCTTCGCACCCTATCTCCAACCTTAAACATACCCCCACCTCCAGTACGAAATTAACGGGGTTGCTGGTTCACCAACCTCCACCAGCAGGATGCACTTTATTGTCCCGTTTCCACAGAGCCATACCCCGCGCCAAGTAGCATTCCTCAGCTAACCCATCCACTTTCGGTTTAGTGGGAACCTTTAATCGCTGATGGGCTGTCAGCTATCCCGCACATATCCCCGAATATGTGGGGCTGTTACGGAACTCCCGCCACGGCAAATCCGTGGGGCTGGTGGAGATAACCGGGCTCGAACCGGCGACCTCCTGCTTGCAAGGCAGGCGCTCTCCCAACTGAGCTATATCCCCATAAGAAAGTTGGCGGCACTTTGGCCGCGCCGCTTTACTTTGTGCTGTGCTTGTGATAGTCGTCGCCAAAAATCAGGTCATCGACATCTTTCTCGTTGCAAATAAACTTAACCAATTTATCACCTCGCATTGAATTATAAATCTTCGGCTTAAAACCCATGTCAACTCTGCCGTATAGCGCTCCCCGCACTCATGCCTCCTAGACTTCGGATTGTCAGGACAAGCCTCAGTTCCGATGCTGAGGAATAAGCGCCGTTCCCTGTGGTAGAGATGGCCGGACTCGAACCAGCGAATGAAACAGAGCCCACTAAAAGCGTCGTCCGTTTTGCGTTACCACTTCGCCACATCTCCATAATACCGGCTATCACGGTGCGCCAATGGTGGACACGCTTGAGTTTCACAATATCTGCACGCGGCTTTAACCCTTTGCAAACTCTGCCGCATGGCGGCTCCCAGATTCCCCATACTTTATGCCGCCGTTCCCAACCATCTCCGCCAGGACTACTCAACGCTTAGACACTCAATAAGTTGGTCTACGTTGCCATCTACCAATCATCCACGCCTCGTCGGCGGAGACAGTTTCGCTTTTGTGCTTTATATAACTCAACATTCTAATTCAACATTCAATCAACTATAAAACGGTTAAGGTCGGTCTCGCGCTTTTGCCATAGTAGAGCCCTCCAAACTACATCACTTCGTCCGCCGTTTGGCGATTTCATGTTAATGCTGTTTATATAAATCAAACTTGCTACCGCCCAGCCAAGTGGCACTCCCAGCGGTCACATATTCACCCGACAAACCATACTCTTGGATTTTGTAAAGACTTACTCGTTACGCTTTTAGCTTTACTCTTTAACCAAATAAAAGCTTTGACCATTGAGCATTAAGCGTTAAACTTTGAAAATTTAGCTTTACAGTTTGTGGCAAATAATGCCTTGATAGATTTTATAATCTACATCATCTTCTTGATGAGATGAGTCATCATAAAAACTTTTGTAAACCCAAATTACAAAGTTTTCACAGCTTAGCAGGCTGTTGCATCATTCTTTTTACCTTTACTTATCTGTACGATGCCAAACAGAGAAGGAATATGATTTAGGGTTTTCGGACGGCAGCAAGGTTGAAAACTTAATACTCGATTTCGATTTCAGTCACAGCATTGGAGACAGACAGAGCGGAGTCAATGTCAACCATGAACCCGTTGATTTCCTTCTCAAGGCGCTCCATCTCGCCCTTGATGGAGATGGGGTCAACGATTTCATAGGTCTGCGCATCAATAAACTCCTTGCGAACCTTCAGGATGTCGTCTCCAGCGTTCTTCATGTCGGTGTTGCCATACAGGGATTTGATGTACTCGTCAGCCCGCATTTCCAGCATTTCACCGTTGTTCTGGTTCGCATCGTTCCGGGCCACCCGGTTGTCACGCTCCAACTTTTTGAGCAAAGACTGCATCAGCGGAATGCCGTGGTTCTTCATTTCGATGGCCTCGGCAACCGTGTACTCCCGGCCATTGATGGCTACCTTAGTGACAGCGTTGGAAAGAACCACCGCACGCTTGATAGCATCACGCCGCCCCAGCAGGTCATTGACTCGCTGATAAGCAGACTTGATTTCATCGCAATAGGCAGGCAGGCTCATGCCATTCACCTTATTGTTGGAATGCTTGTTTGCGAAAACAAAAACCGCCTCATTGATACACTTGGTAATGCGGGCATCCAGAGTCTTCAGCTCGCAAAGGGCCTTGTGGACACTCATCTTCTCATTAGTCATAAACTTTAAACTCCTTTATATTGATTTGGAAAATTACTTCTCAACCATTTTCTTCAAGGGTTTCCCAGGTTTGAAGAACGGTACACGCTTTGCAGGAATTGGAACAGGCGTGTTGGTCTTGGGGTTTCTGCCGGTGCGTGGCGCACGCTCTCTGGGTTCAAAGGTTCCAAATCCAATAATCTGAACCTTCTCACCATTTGCCAAAGCCTCAGAAATAATTTGGAACACCGTGTCTACGGCAACTTCGGCATTTACCCTCATCATTCCTGTTCTTCGTGCAAGTGTTACAACCAAGTCATCTTTATTCATTGGAACCTCCTTCACTCATTTTCAAGTTCCTCTCTTGCCTCTTTCATCGTATCTGCGGAGAACTGAAACTTTCCATCCAGATAAACCTCGATATGCCCTTTGACATACCTAAATTCATACATAAAAAGTTTCACCTCGCTCTCCAATTTTGAAAATGGTGACCCGGACGGGACTCGAACCCGTGTTGCCGCCGTGAAAGGGCGGAGTCTTAACCGCTTGACCACCGGGCCATGGGGAGGGATTTAACCTCAATAAAGTTCGGTCATGACCCCGACTTTATTTTCAATCTCTAACCCCCCAAAGGATGCACTTTTATATGCGCAATTCAGCGCTACCCACGCAGAGGTAGCATTCCCTCCACTTGACCACCTTTAGAATCAGGCCCCTACCCCGGCACTCTCGTAGTCGGCCACGCCCCATAACAGCTTTCAGATTTTGGACGCCTCCTCACTTACCTTCACCATTATGGGGACTAAGCGTTAGGCGGGAAGCCCGCCCCACGGAATCGTACCGTGCCATGTTCCAATTATGGAGCAATCGAACCTCGCTTTATCGTGAACCACTTACGGCCCACAATTAAGTACACACCACCAAACCCATAGCGGCGGTACTCGATTAAGCCAAAGAAACTATATCGCCTTACCATAGCCTCACGTTCCTTTGTTTGGAATTTACCAAACCTATACACAATGTCCATTAAAATCTCTTCTTAAATCAGGATGTACCCTTATGTATGGTTGCAGATTTCGACATTGTGTTATATGATTTAGTAAATGCAGACTTCCTTACTAAAGAGCAAGAAAATTCCCATCAGACCAGTGATGATTGCCGCGCCGCAATCTTCATTCGCAGTTGAGCACATCCATACGAAAATTGCGGTGATAACAAGCATCACAATTCCCATCATTCTCTGCTCAAAAAGTTTCCGGCGGCGCTGGTTTCGGGTCATGGACTTCTTCGCTGGATGCCCAGCATACATAGAGCCCATTTTTGCCATAATCGGAACCCCCTCTCTTTAGAACCTCGCTCTGTATTTCTCATGCGGGCTTGCGACCGCCAACGGCTACATTACGGCGAATTGCCTTGGCTCCCCACCTCATTTAACGCCGCCAAATCCCAAACTAATACGGCGTACCAAAGCACTTAAAATTCAAAAAGCAAGGCTCACTTTCCACCGCGATTGCAGTAAACCGGAATAGCCTTAATCGGTTCTTCTTTGGACTCAAAAGCCGCTATCGTGATAGCATGAGTTGCGGCAATGGCGCATTTGTCGCAATCAATCCGCATTCCTCGTTCACAACAGACACGGCAGGAATATTGGAAACTGCGATTTGCCTCACGCTTATTCATGGCGTCATTTTGAAAACCAACGCCAACCTGTTCAAACTTTGTCACGATAGCACCTTCTTTCAAAACTCAAATACTCTGGACTAAAACTCATTACGCTATCACCAGAACTTTTCGCATAAGCTGCCTTCTTGCACCCGCGAAGTGCAAGCGCCATTCGGATGATAGCGGAGCAGTTCTTGGGCGGGATTGCTCAAACCCTCTGGTGTATATCAGGCTTACCCAAAATCCATCACTCCAGATTATTTCTCTGCTCTGCGTTTACACGGGCTTGCAACCGTTCACTTTGGCCATTAGTGAGCCGCATTAGAGATGGTTGGATAGCAACAGAAACGACGTTTATCTTCCCATATAGAGGCGCAACCATTCGCGTCCAACCAACCCGCTGGGCTTTACGTTTATTATCCCTACATGGTGTAGCCGGTTCATCCCTCACCGGCAGTCTCCTTTGTCGCAAGGTTGCCCCGTCCACGCCATACTCAGATTTCCTGCGCATCAAAAACCCTCCTATGACGCTTTCAAGGATTAGCGATATTCCTCAAAGGCGCGGGCGAATTATGGAGGTTGGGAAAACTTCCAGCGTCCAATAACTCCGCCGACCGCCCCTTTGGGGCGGTTTCGTCTTAATTTTCAAAGACTCATCAGGGCGGTTATTTATCCTTAGCCTTCTGCTTCTTCTTCGGAGTAGGCGGGATGTAATTCGGATTCGCAGAACAATACTTGTTCCCGCACGGATTGTCCTGACCGCACGTTTCTTTGCAGGTATACGGGCCCATTCAAAAACCTCCTTAGTTGTCCTTCTTGGTCTTGAAGTCCACCTCATAGGACTTGCCAGTGACGATGCGATGGCAGACCTCAGCCAGATAATTGCGGAAATACCGGTGATTGGCGCAGGTCACAGTCAGCGCCTTCCGATTTTTCTTGGAATACACGGACATCAGGAAATTGACATCGTGAGAAGTCGCCTTATAACCTTCTCCGAGCATGGCAGTGATGACCGTCTGGAGGGTCTTGAGCAGGTTGGTCTTGCTGGTCGGGTTCTTGCCCATATCGAACTGCCGGGCAATCTCACTCATGGCATAACTGTCATTGACAGTCTTGGGGTCGATACCGAGGTCGGTACACTTCTGGGCGGTCAGCAGGAAATTCATCTTCTGCGCGATATGGAGCCAATTTTCGTCGGCGCCGATACCGCCGCAATACTTGTGGAGCTTGAGCAGGTCAATCTGCCGCTCTTTATCCACGATACTCCGAACAGGAACCTTGTCGTCGCCCTTCTGCTCGTCTTTGACCCCGATAGTCACAAAGGACAGGGTCGTGACGGCGGTGAGCATAGGATTCTCCGTGTTCTTGCACTCCTCGAAGCACATATCCCGGACGGTCGCGGTGTACTCATTGATTTTCTCGGTCATGGCGTTGTCCGCCTTGGTCGCGTCCTCATACTTGCCACTCTGGATTGCATCGTTGTAATCCTTGACAAGGGTTTCCGCATCAGAGCGGAGCTGTGCCAATTTGGCGGTGCCTTCTTCTCTGGTCATGTTGAAATCCCCTTTCAAAAATTTAAGTGATATGGTTTATCACTCAAGAAAGCCGCCGAAGAAGTAGCCATTACAGCACAGCCCTCGGCGGCTCAATCAATGATAAACCCAACACAGCGGCGCAAGCTCCACACTCAACGAATGGGGACACTTTGCCCCATCACCATTGTTGCGGTATTCATTGACGCACATGGCATTTCAACCATCCGCTGTATTGAGTGAGATTTCACACGTTTCGCAATACTCAACCAAATCCGACTTTTATATCCATACGCCCTTGTACTCAGCTCCTCGGAGCATAACACCCTAGGGTGGAGCACTCAGACAGATACTACTTGCCATCAATGGAATTTCTTGTATAGCCATCCGTTACGCAAGCCGCGCTTAGGTTCATAGGCGCAAACCTCCGGGCATTTTCACAATCTGGAACCCACGGCCTAACTCCGTGGCACCGGCGACGCTTTGGATAGCCAAAGTCTCCATTGATATGCACTCAATGGTGTGTTGTCTGCTACTCAGAGGAAGTGGCGGACATCTCCGCTTGTATTCCCATAGCAAGACTCACTCTGCGTTTTTCAACCGGGCTTGTGACCGGCTTGGGCCGCATTAAGTCAAATACCACGGAACCGCCGCTTTAGTGTCGCTTGCGGTGTGTGTTCTCCCCTGCACCCCTAACCGCAAGGGGTGTACCCTGGGCGGCGGGGAGAGCGGCGGGGCCGTCCCCTTGCTCCGCCTGGACAGTCCAGAAAAGGAAAAGGCGGGGCCATGCGGCCCCGCCTTGTGTGCGGTGTGTTCGCTTGTCTGTCAGTCTTGCGCCCCGTCCGGGGTCAGTCCCACGGCGGCGGCCTTGCTCTGAATTTGCGCTACCGTTTTAGCAACGGCCCGTTGGGTCACGCCTAGGTAGGTAGCTATGGCCTTGTACCCCTTGCCCTGCATACGCAAGCGGAGAATCTGCGCTTGCCGGTCAGTTAGGCCCATACGCTCCACCAGGGCGGCTGCGTCCTCCACGGTCTGCGCCCCGGTGGTATAATTCCCGTCGCAGTTGTACCCGCCTAGGTCTGCATACTTGCCCAGCCGGAAATAAACCGTGTCCAGGCCGTCCGGGGTCAGTCCGTCAATGTAGGTATACCCGTTTCGGGGGTCAGTCTGCACGGCGCGGGACTCTTGCACGGCCCGGCGCACGGCCTTGTAAACCTCTTGTATGGGGGTGGTGGTTTCGTCCCGGTATGCGGCACTATCGTCCAGGCGGATATACACACGGCGGGACAGGCGGCGGACAGTGTAGGGATTATCTAGCCATTTCTCCCCCGTGGCGTGTTCGGCGGCTTGCTCCAGGATAGCGGCGGCGGCGGTCTGCACCAGGTCCCAGCCGTCCGACACGGTTTCCCCTAGTAGCTCCACCAGGGCGGCGGCGGCGGTCTTGTCCGCCGTTTCCGTTACCATGTCGCCGTCGTCGTTGTATGCCGTTCTTGTGGCCTTGTCCGCCGCTGTCCGTGTGTTGTCCAGGTGGAGGCGGTCAAAGTACACACCCCGTTTCATCTCCACCAGGGCGGGAGTGTGGCCGTTGTCGCTGACGGTTTCACGGGCCGGGGCCGTCTTGCGCTGGGGGTCTAAACACTTGTTCAGAACGGAATAGGTCACGGCCTGGGACAAGTCCAGCAGGGCGGCGGAGTAGTCGCCCCCGGCGGCGTGGGCCGTTTCAAAGTCCCGCTTGACGGTTTCAAAGTCCCGGCGGGTTTCCTGGGTTTCCTGGGCGGTGGTGTTGCCGCCGTTGGTGTTCGTGGTGTTGGTGTTCATATTTCCTCCATTTCTGCCGTGTGGCGTGTGCGGCGTGGTGTGTTGGTGTGGTGTGTGGTGTGGTGTGTTCGCCGCCTGCCGTGTCCGGCGCAATTATACTATCATGTTCCCCCGGAAATGTCAACACTAATTTTTTGCATACATAGCCGCAAGGGGTGTACCCTGTCCCCGTGGTGGTCTGTTTGCCGGTCTGCCGTGCTCTGCCCCGGCCCTGCCCCCGCCCTGTGAACACGACATTTTACCGCCGTGTCGTGTTGGGGGCGTGGTTATGGTATTTTCGGCCCCCTGTCCGCCGCAGAACTGTGGTAGTCGCTTCATCTAACTGACACCTTCCATTTTTAACTTTGCCTCCTCCCGTCGTCAGTAACCCCTTGATACACAGTGGTTTCAATAACTCATTTTGTCCAGAAAGAGAATATGGGTTAAGCCCTTTGCGCAATAGATTCTCTCTCAATATTTAACACGACAAAAAAGAAAAGGGCTTAACAAAGCCCTTTATTATTTAGCATTATTTTCTTGTGATTTCTTTTGATTTATTCTGTTTTGTCAATATAAATAGGTTGAAAGATAATAAGTTTTTTGGTATAATCATAATGTAAATCAATATGATTAAATAAACTACATAGAGAGCCCCCGCATGAGAGGAGAATCCAGTATGGCTCAGATTATTCAGTTCAACCCTGTGGCTACCAACGTCATCGATATAGCTACCATCCAGCAGAGCTGTCGTAAGCTCAAGGCTGGCCTCATCGCCCCAGCCGCTGAAGAGGTAACTCAGGAGCTTGCCCCTGAACATGCCGCTGAGCCAATCAAGGACATGAACGACATCATCCGCATCTCCCAGTTCCTTATTGGACAGAAGCGCTATCGAGACAACATGCTCTTCATCGTTGGAATCAACTTTGGCCTCCGTGTGAGCGACTTGGTCACACTTCGGTTCTCCCACCTCATCAATGATGACTGTACCTTCCGAGATAGATTCTCTATTCTGGAGAAGAAGACCAAGAACACCCGCAAGCATAAGCGCAACCGATATATCACCATCAACACTGCAGTAGTTGAAGCAGTTACCCTCTATCTGGAGAACACCCCTGGTGTTCGGCTCAGTGACTACATGTTCCGCAGCGAATCCAATAATGGCTCCAATCAGAATAAGCCAATCCATAGAGCTTCTGTTGACACCATGCTAAAAGGCATTGCGAGAGACCTTGGTCTTGGAAACAGGATGTCCACTCACTCTCTTCGTAAGACGTTTGCTTACCACCAGATGGTCATGAGCGGAAATGACCCCCGGAAGCTTCTCCTCCTCCAGAAGATGTTCGGTCACTCTACCGCCGCTCAGACTCTGGACTATATCGGAATCACCAGCGAAGAGATTGACGAAGCCTACCGTAACCTCAACCTCGGAAGCATCACCCACAACTACCTTGTGGATAGTACCATCATGGAGAGTGACACAGTAACCGCATAAAGCGTTCTCCACTCACTCCCTAGACTGCACCTTGATAAGTGAATATTGCCACCCAAAAATCAAGCCTCAAAACCCATTTTGGACACGCTGTTTGTCCAAATCAATTTTGAAACCCTTGCGGCTCAAGGGTTTGAAGGGTGCTCGCTATAAAAGAAATAAGGACAAGAAAATGAGAGTGAAACAAAATAGCTTGAAATTAAGGCGCGAGAGCGTAGTGTGAACGGAGCGGAAGCAAATTCAGTCCTGACAAAAACCGTGTGTCCAAAAACTTTAGTATGATGAAGGGAAGTGATTCCTGTTTTGGATTTCACTATGACTGGACGGTGATTTGGACGTGAACACCATCACCGTAGTAGACGCCCGTATGGGCCGGGGAAAGTCCTCAGCCGCTATACGGTATATGAATCGACACAAAGGAACAAAACGGTTCCTATACATAACTCCTTACCTGGACGAGGTAGATAGAATTTGTGAACAATGCAACTTTGACCAATCTGATAATGATTACAGCACAAAGTCCGCAGAGCTCAAACAGCATATGAGGCATGGAAGAAATGTCGCCGCTACCCATTCCCTATTTTACCTGATGGACGACGAAGCGTTAAATCTGGTTCGGGAAAAACACTACTCCCTTGTTATTGATGAGAGCATTCAAGTTATTGAGCGCCTAAACACCACAGACAAAGATTTCGAGCTTATTATTGGACAACTTGCTGAAGAAGACGAGCACGGGATAATCCATTGGAAGGATGAAGAATATACTGGACGGTTTTGTGATTATAAGGGAATGGCCGATATTGGGTCACTGCGCCGGCTTGATAGTGCATTGCTAAACATCATGAATCCAGAATTACTGATGGCGTTTGATGAAGTATTCATGCTTACATATCTTTTTGACGGTCAGTATCAAAAAGCTTATCTTGACTATTTTGGATTGCCATATAGAGTTGTTGGCGTAAAGCAAGATAGCAAAGGATACTATTTCTCCGATGAACCGGATAATCCTCCCCCCATTGACTATGGGAAGTTGATTAACATTGTAGACAATCCCAAAATGAACCAGCCGGGCGACAGTAGATATGCGCTGTCAAAGAACTGGTTTGCAAGACGCGGATATAACCATGCCGATATCAAGGCGTTGCGCAATAATCTGAGAAGTTTCTTTAGAAGCATCCCGAATGGAGACTCTGACACTCGCCTCTGGACTTCATTTAAGGATACCAGAAATAAACTGGTCGATGTGTCCAGTGGAAGGTTTAGAAATAACTTTCTTCAAATCAGCGCCAGGGCAACAAACGAATACAAGGCCAAGACCGATATTGCCTACCTTGCCAATCGTTTTATTGACCCAAACTTAGCAAAGTTCTTCGCAGAAAAAGATATTGCCGTGAACGCAGACCACTTTGCTTTATCAGAAATGCTCCAGTGGATTTGGCGTAGTGCAATACGAGATGACAAGCCCATCAATTTATATATACCCAGTAGTCGCATGAGAAAGCTCCTCATCGACTGGATAAACAATACAAGTCAAGGAGGTACTATGAGTGTATAAAAAAGACTGCAGAGCCTGTCTGTTTGGAGATAAGTGTCGGTCAGACGCCGATTGTGAATACTTCTCTATTCTGGATGATTACGATGATGACACACAAGAGGAATACATAGACGCCATGAGGGGCGAGTATTATATGGCCTGGATGAAATATGTTAGTGACAACGGGGATGATTCTTTTTTATTTTGATAGTCAACCTAATTAAATAACTTACAAAGGGGTGAATTGCTCTGGCGAAGCAATTAGTTTGTCAGAAATACATATTCAAGTTACATAGTAGCAGGCTCCGAAAGGCCAAATGGCGCCTTACACTTCCTATCGCAGAAGCGAGAAAGAATGACGAGGTCATCTCTCTGGCGGATAGCCAAGTCCTTCGTTGGCTGGACGAGCTGAATGGGATAACAGATGCGGATTTCAAAGCCAGAGAGATTAAATCCGAAATACGGCGGTTGAGGAAAGAGCAAAACAGCGTGCAAAACCGACGGCGCATTAAGCAATTATACGCCCAACTGGATGACATTCAATTTAAACCAGATTATATGTGCCTTATCATCGACAAGGAAAAGGACTACCACAGAGCTTGTTCTGGATTCAGTATCAACGGTCTCAAGTATCAGCGTCTATTGGGCACCAATGGTGGCGTAAAGAATGAGACCATCGTGTTTGTCAGCGAGCGTCATGCGGATACCATCCGTCGTCGCATCGATAACGGGCGTGACCCGCAGAAGGAGATGGTGCCTGCGAAGCTGGAGGCTTATAAAGCGCTTACATGCAGTGCATCGACCCCGGTATCTATGCCAAATGGAATCCTTGTGGTAAGCGATTGTGAAACAGAATTTCTGTCCGACATAATTTATCTGAACGACGAGGCCGACGGCGAGCCAGTCATGGAAGAAAGAAAACAGGTGCCGGTTGAACTCAATGAATCAGATGGATATGGATTGATGTCACCAGAGCTTGCCGCGAGGTGGAGCTCTGAGCTTGGACTCGATTATGTTGTCAGCGGGGTGAACACAAGATTTTCGTGGGAAAAGGGTATGGTGTTCACGTTTGACTTTTTGGATTTTGCAGAGAAGATTGCTGGTACATACATAGTCAACGATGCATGGGGTAATGAGATAGACATTCGCAATGTGGAGCTGGTTCTTACAACGTCCATGCTCAAGCTCTGGGACTCATATGAAAGCTGTGACGCTTATGTGGAGAACTGCCTTAAGAATGGGTATACTTTTGGCGTTGCCAAGACATGCCCAAAGGAACTGGAATCGGAGCGAACGTTAAACTACCAGTTCATCCAGAGTTATGATTTGGATGATAACGATATCGAAGAGCTTATCAAGCCGACAATGGATGAAATCAAAGACGTTCTGTATGCGGACACAGCGAAGTCCATCTTGTTTTTGAAGGGTTCCGGGCTAAATGAGAAGAACGTACACCACCTTGACAACGACTACGTCAAAGCACTTATGATTGAACCCGCCATGATAAACGACCCGTATATCCAAAGCTCCATTTATCAGATGATTAAGAACCGAATCAACGAGGCAAAGGTCGGCGTTCTAAAGGTTCACGGGAACTACTCCATCGTGTGTGGTGACCCATACTCCCTCTGTCAGCATATCTTCGGGCTTGAAGTCACCGGCATATTGAAAGCCGGCGAAATCTATAACGGATATTGGTGTAAGCAAGGTGCAGATAGACTTGCGTGTTTCCGGGCTCCCATGACATGTCACAACAATATTCGCCTTGTACATCCAAATCGGAGTGCAGAGGCAAAATATTGGTATCAGCATATGACCACCTGTACCCTATTCAATTCTTGGGATACTGCCGCACATGCGCTCAATGGTATGGATAAGGACGGCGACCTGGTCATGCTGACGGACAACGACATTCTTGTAAATAAGCTCAAGGTTCTTCCGGCGTTGATGTGCGTACAGCGGAAGGCCAAAAAGAAAATCGTCACCGAGGCGGACGCAGTACAATCAAATATCGACAGCTTTGGAGACGATATTGGTAAGACAACGAACTGGATTACATCAATGTTTGATGTTCAGTCCCAATTTGAAAAGGGAAGCAAGGAGTATCAGGAGCTTGATTATAGAATCAAGTGTGGGCAACTCTTCCAGCAGAACGCTATTGACAAGGCAAAGGGTATTATAGCGAAGCCCATGCCAAGAGAATGGCATGATAGACACAGCGTGAATATGATTGAAGGCCCGGAAAAGCGGCGTTTTTACCTCTCTCTTGTTGCTGATAAGAAGCCATACTTTATGCGCATCATCTACCCAGCGCTTATGAAACAGTATAACACATACATAAAGAACACAAACAAAAATGCGATGCGTGAATTCCAGATGACTATTGATGAACTGTCAGCAATTCCACGCTCTCAGCAAACGGAGCGGCAGAGAGATTTCCTACGGTATTACAAAAGCAGGATGCCGGTTGGAATTCATAACTGTGTCATGAACAGGATTTGCCGCAGGTTTGAGAAAGAGTTTGATGGATATCTTGGCCGACATAACTCTGAGAACCAATTTGATTACAACATCATGAAAAGTGGGACCGAGTACAGCCGGTCTCAGCTTAATGCAATTACAAAGTTGTATGAGAACTATAATCGCAGACTTCGTAATTACGCTGTATTTGCAAACTATGAAAGAGTCGATGAGTACGATACTTTCACAAGGATGATGGAGATGAGAGAGGATTTCGTCCAGGAGTGCTCAAAGGTTTGCCCGAACAGATTTGCGCTCTGTGACATTGTCTTGGATATTTGTTACCAGCGCAGTTCTACAAAGCGTTTTGCATGGGAGATGTGCGGAGAGGAAATTATTCAGAACCTGCTCAATCGTAATGATGGAACCCTCTCTTATCCGACGCTAGACCCAGAAGGCGACATTGTTTATTGCGGCAATAGGTTCTCAGTAAAACAAGAACAGATTGGAGGAGACGAATGAGTATAGTCCTCAATGAGTATGAGTGGGCGGAGCGTGCCATCCAAAATCACGAGCTTGGTAAGAAACCAATCGAAACGCTCAACCGGGTTTCAAAATACTATTTGTCGAATAAGTATAGTAAGAGAGAAGTCCGTAGGCTACTGGATGAGTTTATGCTCCAGTGTGACCCGCAAGCATCCTTGGTGCATTGGTCTGACGTGCTTGATAAGGTCGCCAAAAACGCAGACCGGTATCCGCTAATTCGTATTGATGGTATAGATATTACAGATGCGGAAATGCGAAAGATAGAAACACTCGAAGGAAAGCAAATCCGTCGGCTCGCATTTACATTATTGTGTGTCGCTAAATACTGGGACTTGGTATCAGAACAGAATAACCACTGGGTCAATACGCCTGACCGAGAGATTGTGCAGATGGCAAATATCAATACTTCTATCAAAAGACAGAGCGCCATGTTTGCAGGAATCAGAGATGCCGGCATGATTAAGTTTTCTAAGAAGATTGATAACTTGAATGTCCAGGTGACTTTCATGGAACCAGGTTCTACGGCAATTCATATCCAGGATTTTCGCAATCTTGGATATCAGTATTTAAAGTACTATGGCGGCCCGTACTTCGATTGTGTCAACTGCGGCTTGACGGTTAAATGCCAAGAGCCATCCAGAGGAAGAAAGCAAAAGTATTGCCAAAGTTGTGCAATAGAATTACATACAAAGCAAAAAGTTGACTCGGTAATGCGGAAAAGAAATGCCATGAAAAGTTAATTATGTTGACAAAAATGAACCCCCTTAAATCATTGTGGCACAACGATTTATAGGGGGTTTGATGTAGTGTAGTAAAGGATGTATATATATAAAACTATTTTTTGAAATAAAGGGATGATAAAAATGATTGCTATTACTAAAGACGAGAAAAACGCTATTCGGGAGAAATTCCCCAATGTTCACATCGTTAGAACGATGAAACATGATTCTAAGCGGGGGCATTATTACATGGTTGAGAATGCCGGGCCCATGCGTTATCTGAATAAGCTGAGGGGAAATGATACCCATCACCCCAATGGAAAGGACGTGTAAGCTATTACCAGTACAGCAAGCTATAAAGAAATGCGTGACATCGTAATAGGCAAGCTTGTTGACCACACCATTGACGATGATTACGAAGAGCTTAGCGAGCGGCTATTTGGTGATGGCAACTGTTTTAATGCCAGTGAAGTCAGAAAGCGCATGTATGGGATGAAGTCGATTATAGAAGCTATTGAGCGAGATGGCGAGGCCGAAATCCAAGACGAAGATATGATTTCCTTATTAGACAGTAAACGCATTGAGCTTCAAAAGGAGCGGCAGAAGTTTTTTGACCAACGTAATGCGTATAACAAATTGCTTCGAGAACGCTCAAGACAAGAAGAGTTGAATGAGATTCTGGTTGATGCTGTGCGTTCAGGCAACCTACCGTCTCTTCAATATGTACGTTCAGAGATTCCGTGCTCCGATAATGATTTGCTAGTTAGCCTAAACGACATCCATTACGGGGCAAACGTCCAAAACTATTGGAATACATATAACTCTGATGTTTGTCGAGATATGATGTGCAAATATCTTGACCATATTATCTCTATTGGAGAAACCCACAAAAGTGAAAACTGTATTGTATGGGCAAACGGAGATGAGATTAGTGGCAATATACATCAGTCTATTGCCGTAACTAACAAAGAAAATGTTATTGAGCAGATTAAAGGTGTATCAGAACTAATCGCTGAGTTTCTTGCAGAATTAAGTAAACATTTCCGCCAAGTTGTCTTTGTTAGTGTAGCCGGAAACCATAGCAGGATTGAGCCGAATAAAGACAAAGCTCTTATCAGTGAACGGTTGGATGACCTTGTGGAGTGGTATCTATCCGCTCGCCTCCAGAACTTTGAGAATATTATTATTGGCGGCGGAGAAAAGATTGACCACACAATTTATCTGATTGATGTGCGCGGAAAAATGTACTGTGGTGTTCATGGTGATTTTGATGGCTCACCCGGAAAGGTTCAGTCTTTGCAGGCTATGGCCGGTAGGCCGGTATACGCTGTTTTATCTGGCCACCTTCATCACAATAAAACAGACGAAGTCCAGGGCGTTAAAACGGTCATGGCCGGTAGTTTCCTTGGCATGGACGATTACTGCGTCCAAAAGCGAATTGTAGGAAGAGCAGAACAGATGGTCTGTGTCTGTGATGAGTCCGGCATTCGTTGTACATACGGAATTCCCCTTCAATAACATAAGGGTCACCTGTATGGGTGACCCTTTCTATATTCCCCTTTAGCTCAGTTGGCAGAGCACCTGGCTGTTAACCAGGGTGCCGTTGGTTCAAGTCCAACAGGGGGAGCCATATTGCGGAGTAGAGGAGCGGTTTCCTTGTCGCCCTCATAAGGCGAAGACCTCGGTTCAAATCCGAGCTCCGCAACCAAATAACGATGAAAGTGAGGTGGCTTTGATGCCAAGAAAAACCAAGCAGAATGATATCACAAGCCCCGAGCTTTTGAGTCAAGTCAATCCAGAAAATATGAGATTGAAAGAGGATTTTATTTCATATCTTCAGTCAGTACAACGAAGCCCAAAGACAATTGCTGGTTATTCAAATGACCTCGATATTTTCTGGGTATGGAATCTACAGCACAATGGGAACAAGTTTTTCCCCAAGATTTCTAAGAGAGATTATGCATCATATCAACATTGGTTAATCAATGAAAATGGCAACTCACCCGCCCGTGTGCGCAGGTTAAAGTCTGCCATATCTTCATTATCGAACTACGTTGAAGCGATTCTCGACGATGAGGAAGAGTTTAAAGACTTCCGCTCATCTGTTAGAAAAATAGAGAATCCGGCCATGCAACAGGTTCGCAAGAAAACTGTATGGGAAGACGATGCGCTGGACAATCTCCTGGATGAGCTGACCGCAAGGGGGCAGTATAAAAAGGCGTGCGCCCTTGCCCTTGCTATGTGTAGTGGACGCCGGAAAGCGGAACTGTGTAGATTCCGAGTTGACGATTTCAAGGATGATAACCTTGTTTGTGGCGGCGCCCTTTATAAAACAAGCGAGCCAATTCAGACAAAGGGGTTCGGGCTCGGGAAATACATATATTGCTATACCTTAGCAAAGAAGTTTAAACCATACTTTGATGCTTGGATGGCAGAGCGTGAACGGAAGCATATCGAAAGTGAATGGCTTCTCCCTGCATCTGACAATGCAGAACAGCAGATGAGTGATACTACACTTAATAGCTGGGCGAATACATTTAGCCGGATGACAGGCGAGGATTTTTATTGGCATAGTTTACGGCACTATTTTACTACGCACCTTTCTAAGCTTGGCTTGCCTGACAATGTCATCCAAGAGATTGTCGGCTGGGAGTCAAGCGATATGGTAAAGGTCTATAAGGATATTAGCGCAGAAGAGCAGATATCTCAGTTCTTTGACGAGAACGGAAATATAAAGACTGATGCGCAGAAGTCCATTGCTGACCTTTGATTGGAAAGGACGGGATAAAGGGATGGATATAAAGAGAGCAGATTTAATTCAACAACTTGTCGATAAACACCATTATACAAAGAAGGCGGCAACGAGCATAGTTGACGATTTTTGTCAAATCATTCTTGATAATTTGCGTAATGGAAATACAGTGTCAATTCATGATTTTGGGTGCTTTGATATTTTGGAACGGAAACAGCGCAGTTGCCCAAATCCACAAACTGGAGAAAGGGTAATCGTCCCCTCACATTGGATTCCACGGTTCTATCCGTTCAAGAAGATGAGGCTGGCCGTAAAGATATGGGAAGACAATGAGAAAAGGGGGCTTAGCTGATGGCAGATGCCCCTCGCAGAAAGAAGCTTGAGAAAACAGCTCCAAATCAAGCTGAGCCTATAAGCACTCAAAAATTTTACTGTTGTAGATGTGGTACATCTTACAGCAGGAAGAAGGGATACTTCCCCGTAAGTCATAGCCCCTTATATCGTGGAACGGGGTATTTGCCAATATGTGGAGAATGTGTTGATGAAATGTACGAACAGTATAGAAATATCCTCGGTGACGATATGGAGGCCATGCGCAGAATGTGCATGAAGCTCGACCTGTATTGGAATGAAGATATTTACAAAATGGTTGAGAAGACTGTTGGGGTACATTCTCGCATCAAAAGCTATATTGGCAAGACAAACCTAATTAAATACATCGATAAAACATTTGATGACACCCTTATTGAAGAGGCCAAAAAGGAAAAGGATGAGCGGTCAGATACATTTAGTTTTCCAATTCAGGCACAAGACGCGGCAGAACCTTTAGAGCCAGCATCACAAGAGGATATCGACTTCTGGGGTTCTGGGTTCACAGTAGATGTGTATGCGGAATTTAATAAGCGCTACGAAGGGTGGACTGGTGGGAAGGAAATTACTGACCCAAGCGAACGGGCGCTCTATAAGCAGATTTGTATTCTGGAAACTACAATTGGCAGAGATGCTGCCCAAGGAAAAGCAATCGATAAAAATATCAATGCTTTGAATACGATACTTGGAAGTATGAATCTAAAGCCGGCACAAAAGCAAAATGATGCCGATGCCGATTTGGAAAAGATGCCGCTTGGCGTTGGAATCCAGAAGTGGGAATATAGCCGCCCCCTTCCTGAAACAAAAAAATCTCTCTGTGATGTGAGCGGAACTGTGAAGAATATCACGACTTGGTTCTTGGGTCACGCTTGTAAAATGGTCGGGCTTAGAAATAGTTACTGCAAGTTATACGAAGATGCAATGAACGAGTTGAGGGTAAAGCACCCCGAATATGATGAAGAAGATGACGACACGCTTTTAAGCGACCTGTTTTCTGGCTCTGATAATGGCGGTGATAAATAATGGCCGCAAGTAGAGAAAGGCAACAGCGCGTCATTGAGGGCATGGCGATATGGGGTAGTTACTATCGTCAAAACATTGATATCTTTGTTCGGGATTATTTACAGCTTGACTTCTTAAAATGGTTCCAGCTTATGCTTCTGGTTATGATGGACAGGGCAAGAATCTTTCTCTGGATTGCCGCCAGAGGTATGGGCAAGTCATTTTTAATCGCTATATTTGCTGTTGTCCGGTGCATTCTTTATCCAGGAACCAAGGTTGTTATTACTTCTGGAACACGAGGGCAGAGTATCAACATTCTTGAAAAGATACAAACAGAGTTGATGCCGGCATCACCCAACTTAAGAAACGAAATTGATATGTCTAATACTAAGTTCACTGGGCAGGATGCAAAAATCATGTTCAAGAACACAAGCTATATCAAGGTCGTAACAGCGTCAGACAATGCAAGAAGTAACCGTGCAAACATTCTAATCGTTGATGAGTTCAGAATGGTTAAGAAGGATACGATTGATACCGTTCTGAAGAAATTCTTAACCAGTAGACGTATGCCTCCATACAAAGAGCTTACTCTCGAAGAGCGGAAAGCAGAGTATGCTAAGGAGCCAAATAAATCGTGTTTCCTGTCCTCGGCATACTTTAAAGACCATTGGTCTTACCACAAAATGCTGGATACATTCAAGTTAATGTTGGATGATACGAAGACAGATTTTATGTGCGGCTTCCCCTATCAGCTTTCAATTCAAGAGGGACTTTTGTTCCCCGAAGATGTCGAAGGCGATATGCTGGAAACAGACTTTAACGAGATAAAGTGGAGTATGGAGATGGAGGCAACTTGGTTTGGCGATGAGGATGGAGCGTTCTTTGACTTCAACTCTATCTCAAAGGACAGGCGTATTCAATTTCCAATGTTGCCCGGTTCTGTTGCTTCACTGCTTGGCAATAACCAAAAGATTCGCATCCCAATAAAACAAAATGGTGAGCGAAGAATTCTGTCTGCTGATATTGCGTTAATGTCGAGCAAGAAACACAACAACGATGCATCTGCAGTTTTTATCAATCAGATGATTCCAACAAAATCTGGAAGATACACAAATAATATTGTGTACGGAGACACCTTTGAGGGAATGCACACGGAAGACCAAGCGTTAATTATCAGAAAGTTGTATGATGAGTTTTCGTGTGACTACATTGTTCTGGACTGTACTGGACTTGGGCTTGGTGTGTACGATGCCCTGGTGCGTGACATGGTAGACCCAGATACTGGAGAGATTTATCCTGCGCTATCCTGTTGCAACAATCAGGAGATGGCGGATAGGTGTACCGTCCGTGGGGCAGAAAAGGCTATATGGGCTATTAAAGGAAGCCCACAGCTAAATTCTGAGTGTGCTGTTCTTCTGCGCGAGGGATTCAGAAGCGGAAAGATTCGTTTGCTGGTTACAGAATACGATGCTGAATCTATACTTCCAGAGATTAAGGGATATAATTCCCTTTCCGTTGCAGAAAAAGTTAAAGTACAAATGCCGTATATTCACACTACTCTGCTTGTAAATGAACTTGTCAACCTCCAGCATGAAGAGTCTGGAGGCCGGGTTCGTGTTTTTGAGCGGTCTGGTATGCGGAAGGATAGATACTCAAGCTTGAGTTACAACTACTATGTTTCTACTCAACTTGAGAGCAAGATAAGTAGGTCTCGCAAGGCGGATTACAGCGAGAGCTTCTTTATGTACAAGCCGCCAAAGATTAAATGAGAAAGGTGGTGATATCTGAATGAGCGATTCTAATCGCAAGAAGAAAGATGACTTTGATGGTATGATTGGGATTTCGCAAAGATTTGCTGTTTTGAATCGGCTGATTACACGGGATTTAAACAACAATACCAGCACCCCTACATTTTCTCTTTACTCCAAAGATAATATTACGGAGTATCTGACAAACCCATATACATACCAAACTCAGCTTAGACGGGCTATTACATATATTTATGGAGCAAGCTCACATTTCCGAAGGCTCATCCAGTATTTCACTGGCCTTTCAGATTTAGCATATGTGGTTTCGCCATACAGAATTGACCCAAGGAGCGCAAATGCAAAATCTGTGAACCGAAATTATCGAAAGGTTCTTAATGCAATGTCGGCGATGGGAGTACGTTCGCAGTTCCCGAAGATACTAACTGTTTGTTTGCGTGAGGATACTTTTTACGGGACGTTGTGGGTCACCAATGATAATATCACAATTCAGCAGTTGCCCTCTGATTATTGCGGTATTTCTACAATCGAAGGCAATGTACTTAATGTAACATTTGATTTTTCCTATTTTGATAGCCGTTCACAATATCTTGAATACTACCCTTCTGAATTTCAAAGCAAATATAGGGTGTATCAGTCTAACCGAAGAATGCGGTGGCAGGAGCTGGACTCTCCAACGTCTTTTGCTATCAAATGCAACAATGATATTCTGGATTACTCACTCCCCCCATTTGCTGGAATACTGCGTGAAGTGTACGATTTAGAGGACTACAAACAATTAAAACTAACAAAGACTACACTTGAAAATTATGCCATGCTTGTTATGACACTTGGCATCAATGACGAGGGCGAGTGGCAAATGGATTTGGACAAAGCAAAGGAGTTTTGGCGAAACCTTGATTCTGTATTGCCGGAAGAGGTTGGCTCAGTGTTGTCGCCAATGCCCATCAATAAAATCAGCTTTGAGAAATCTAATACTGGAGATACGAACACAATATCAGAGGCTGAGCAGAATCTATTTACAGCAGCAGGTGTTTCATCGCAACTGTTTAATAACACAAAAGCTTCGTCAAGCGCACTGCTTCTGTCCATAAAAGCAGACCAAGCTATTACGTTTGGAATTGTTAAGAGTATCGAGGATATGGTGAACCGATATATTCAGGCTCAGAGCTATGGAAAAAATTTTAAAGTAACATTCCTAGATTGCAGTCCATTCAACAGACAGGAGCTTGGAGAGTCTTATCTGAAGGCATGTCAATATGGTATTCCAATGGTTAGCTATTATGCCGCATCACAAGGGTTGAATCAGGCCGAACTTGACTGTATGAGTTTTCTCGAAAACGATGTTCTTGGTCTATCTGAAATGTTTAGGCCACTTCAAAGCTCTTCTACCCTGTCTACTACTACTACGGCAGATAGCAATGCGGCCACTGATGAAGGTGGTGCTCCGCAGAAAAATATTGGTGAGCTCACTGATTCTGGTGAGCAGTCACGCGAAGATTCGGATGATTGGGAGTGATTGAATGGATAAGTTTATATATGTGTTTTCAAAGCTAGATAGAGACTGGCTTATAAACCATGGATATACTATGTTCCAATCAAACGAGGACAAGGATATGTATGTTTTTATCAATGACGGTAGGATGGATTTCTCAAATCAGGAAATCAGATTTGCATTATCCAATACATTGTCATTCTAACCCGCGCAGATAGGTTGCGCGGGATTTATTATGTCCAAAGGTGGTGAGCTGAATTATGGGAGAGCGCAGTATGAGAATTGTATTCTCATCTGCTATAAGCGACTGGGCGGAACGCAATTCGTCATTTGATAGCGGAGTTCTTAGAGTTGCTTATACTGGAAGGAATCGTAATAACAGCTTCATCAGCAAGGAAACTTTTGAGAGATGTATCCAGAGTATTTATAACTGCCCTATCGTGTGTAGGTATGACAGAGATTCCGATGAAATTGGAGCACACGATATGGAGTTGGCTGAGGATGCAGATGGTGGGCTCAAGATAGTAAATATCACACAACCTGTTGGCGTAATTCCAGAGAGCGCAAAGTATTGGTGGGAGGAGATAGAGGACGACTCTGGCCTTCATGAGTATCTTTGCGTTGAGGCTTTAATATGGAAAAGACAAGAGGCGTATCAAAAAATTAAGGATGATGGCATTACCAGTGAATCCATGGAAATCTCAATCAAAGAAGGCGAAATGGTAGATGGGGTATATGTTATCAAAAGATTTGAGTTTACTGCCTTTTGCCTACTTGGAACAGCAGAGCCATGCTTTGAATCCGCATCTCTTGAAATATTCTCATATGATGGTTTTAAAGAAAAACTTGCTGATATGATGCAGGATTTAAAAGAAACTTTTTCAATGGCACAATCCTCGCAAGAGGTTGGCATACACCCACAAAATTATTCGGAAGGAGGAGAAGAGGTATTGGAACAGAAAGTTGCACTGATGGCAGAGTTTGGCCTGAATGCTGATATGTTAGATTTTAACATTGAAGATTTTACGGTTGAAGAGCTTCGTGAAAAATTCGAGGCAATGAAATCTGAAACTGCTCCTGCGCAAGAGCCAGAGCAGACACAGGAGAACTTTGTTTTAGAGGGTCAAGTCCGTGATGAGCTCATGAGTGTAATTGAGTCTGAGCGTGTTGAGCGCGGATGTGATGATTGGAAATATACCGTGCCCAAATACTGGTTCGTTGATTACGATAAAGACTTGAATGAAGTTTACGGCGAGAGTTCTGATGACTTTAACATCTATGGATTCAGCTACTCTATGGATGGAGACCATGCTGTGATTGATTGGGACAGCAAAAAGCGCATGAAGGTTGCTCTGGTGGAGTACGACGAGGGCGAGCAGGGCACTCCGTTTGGCCGGATGTTCTCTCAGATTGAGGAGCAGTACAGCGCCGAGCGGTCTGAGCTTGCCGGAAAGTACCAGACCGCCTCCGACACGATTGCGTCTATGGAGAATGAGCTTGGTACTTTACGCCAGTTTAAGGCTGATACAGAAAATGCTATTGCCAAAAACGAGCGTGATAAAGTATTTGCTCAGTTTGAAGACTTGGTTGGCGTAGATGCTTTTGAGGCACTGCGTGAAAGTTGCTCCGAGTATTCCGCTGATGAGCTGGAGGAAAAGTGCTTTGCCATCCGTGGTAGACAAGGCACCCCCGCGAAGTTCTCTTATGAGCCCAAGTCACCCAAACTTCCTGTCGAGAAGACAAACTTAAAGAACGAGCCGTATGGCGGAGTCTTCGCCGAGTACGGTATTGCTGCACCTAGTCAGCATAATTAAATAACATACAAGGAGGAGTCGATTATGGCTTATACAGTTATCCGCACCGACCTGATGAGCGGTACGAATCAGCCCGCAGACCTTGTTTCTCTGCGTTTTTATAACGGCGAAGACAAGCCTGCTGAGGTCGAAAATGGTGTCATCGTCAAGCTGGAGGGCTATGAGGATGGCCAGCGTGAGGTCATGAAGGCAGTTGCAGCTTCTGCAGACGATGACCTGAATGATTGTGCTATCGTTGCTGGTGTTGAGGTTATGTACGATGAGCGCAAGAAGAACCTGGACGAGTTTATCAATGAGGCTGGAAAGGCCACCCGTGGCTATATTCCCCGCAGTCGCAATATTTTCTCTGTGACTAAAGAAGGTTTCGTTGATGGCACTGTCCCTGAGAAGGGCGATGAGGTTGGTATCGGCGAGGGTGGCAAGATTGATGCCGCTGGTACTGGACTCGGTGTCTGTGTTGATATCGATGTTGCCGGTCGCTACACCTATTATGCAATTAAGATTGGCAAGACCGAGACAACTGCCGCCGCCGGCGTTGGTGGCTAATAGATTCTAAGAAGGAGGAGAAAAGCGATGGCTGATATGAAAGACATTGTGAAGGTTGCTGTCGATGCCTATCATGGTAATGTTGAACAGTATTCCGTTGGCCAGTCTATGGAGCTTCTGCATAAGGCTCTGGTTGAGGCCAATGGCGGCAGTACCGTCTTAAATTATAGAAACATCCGCGACGGAAAGTGCAATGGTCTGTTTACTCTGATTGAGGAAATCCTGTCCAGAACTATCGTTGAGGGCCTGCAGGGCGATGAGTATTTCAATGCCCTGGTTGACTTCCGTAATGTCGCAGAGGGCGACAAGAATATTTTCGTTGTTGAGGACAGCAATCTGTTTGTGGTTGCTGAGGCCGCTGATGGTACTCAGGGCATTCGGCGTCAGCGCCTCGGGGGCACCAGTGAGGTGTCTATCCCCACTTCCCTGAAGGTCGTGAAGATTTACGACGAGATGAACCGTGTGCTGTCTGGCCGTGTTGACTTTAACACCTTTATCAACAAGGTGGCAGAGTCCTTCCGTCAGCAACTGCTCAACGACATCTACACCCTGTGGAGTGGTGCGACTGCTACCGACTTCGGTGGCGTGACCTACTTCCCCACTGCTGGTGCTTATGACGAGGATGAGCTGCTTGACCTGATTGCCCATGTTGAGGCAGCCGCTAATGGCCGCACTGCGACTATTATTGGCACCAAGAAGGCTGTTCGTAATCTGGCGCCTTCTATCCAGGGCAGTGACTCTGAGTCCGATATCTACAACCTGGGCTACTATGGCAAGTTCTACGGAACTCCTGTCATGGTTACTCCCCAGCGCCACAAGATTGGCTCTACCGAGTTTACTCTGGATGACAACATCCTGACAATCATTGCTGGCGATGACAAGCCCATTAAGTGTGTGTATGAGGGCAATCCCATTGTTCTGATGGGTGACCCGATGACCACTGGCGACCTCACTCAGGAGTACCTGTACGGTGAGAAGTATGGCATGGGTATCGTGCTGGCCGGCGGCAACGCTGGTATTGGCCGTTACGAGATTGCCTAAGAAAGATAGCGATTAAAGCGGGGCTCTAACATGGGCCCCGCTTTATGTATGAAAGGGAGATATTATGGAAAATGAAACTGTAAGCAAGAGCAGAGGTCGCCGTACATCTGTACAACAAGAAACAGCGCAAACCGATGTTTCAATGACAACTGAGGTTGTTGAGGAGAAAAAGCGCCCTATGATTCCAAAGGACATCGACCCTAATCAAATTGTTACTGTTCGTAATGGGTTCCAGGGACGCTTGGTATACAAGAGCAAACGAACCGGAGAGCGGTTTGTTTGGGATTCGTTTGGCGCAGAACAGGACATGGAACTTAGTGAGTTAAGAAATGCTCGTAACTCTAATAAGAAGTATTTCATCAACAACTGGTTCATGTTCGATGAACAGTGGATTGTGGATTACCTTGGAATGGGTCAATACTACAAGTTCGCAATTAAAATTGAGGACTTCGATAAAATGTTTGAACGTCCCGCATCAGAAGTTGAAGGCATGGTGTCCAAGATGTCTGATGGTCAGAAAAAGTCTGTTGCGTATCGGGCAAAGCAACTTATCAAGGATGGAAAGATTGATTCGCACAAGGTCATTACCACTTTGGAAAAGTGCCTTGGTACGGAATTGATTGAACGATAAGGGGGCGTTAAAATGAGCGTTCCTTATGACAAATTCACTGAGGCTTTTTTGGCCAAGATTACGGAGTACGACTTTGTCAATATGAAGGATTTTGAACGTAACAATCTGATTGATGGTTATATGAAACGTGCTATTGCGGCGTTCCGACATATCAACCCATATGATTTATCCAGCACGGCAGATGACAATATCCGCGAATTCAATGTTGATATTCCAGCGGAGGAAATTGACGAGCTGGTTGACATCATATCTGAGGGTATGCTTGCGCAGTGGATGAAGCCGTATACCTATAAGCAAGAAAATCTCGAAATGGCTTTGAACACAAGAGACTTTACGACATACTCCCCCGCCGAACTTTTAAACCGTATCAGTAGTGCATATGCAAAAGTCCAAAAAGATTTTGTGAGTATGATGAGGGAATACTCATACAATCATGGCGACTTGACGGATTTGTACCTATGATGATTCAGACGACCACAGGAATCCCTATGGATGCCACTGTATTGAACAACTATCTTCGTACCCTCATCAATCTATTTTTCAAGATTCTTCCCATTCGGGAAAGCGGAGAGAGTTCGTTGGATACATATATGAGAAGTCTTCAATCAGAGTTGCTTGGATGTAAAGAGCTTATTGTGGCTATACATGAAGACCCTATGTTCTTATCTTTAATCTCAATCCTTCAGTATCTCATTGACAACCCAACTTGCAGTGTCCCTACTGTGAAGCGTGAAGTGTTTAGAGCGATTTCTATTTGCAATAAATTGAAAGCAAAATATGCTGTTCCAGAAGGAGGGTAAGCCGTGGGCCTTTGGGATGTATATCGTTCTCGCCTAAATGCCCAGGGTGGCGACCGCCGTGGAGTTGCCCTACAGCGAGAGCGTCAGTTTTTGGGCAGAAAAATTCCAAATAGTCTATCATACCATCATGTAACCATAGATGGTGCGGAAAGAGACCTAGCGGTTATCGATTCCGACAACCTGGATACAAAGACATTGTGCTCTATGCCGGGTGAGGATTTGCCACATGGCGGTATCGTTGAGTGGATGGGTAACCATTGGCTAATTGTTACCCGTGATGCAAATAACGAGGTATACACCAAAGGGACAATGCGGCAGTGTAACTACCTTTTACGCTGGATTTCTGATGAAGGGAAAATCATGGAGCATTGGTGCATTATTGAAGATGGCACCAAATATTTGACTGGTGAATATGGAGACAACGACTTCATCTTAACCAGAGGAGACTCTCGGATAGCTATGATTATATCTAAGGATAAGTATACACTTTCCTTTAACCGAGAGAACCGATTTTTAATTGACGATTACGCTTCTCCGAATGTTCTTGCGTATAGGCTCACAAAGCCGTTTAAACTTGGTGGAAGTTATGATGACCGTGGTATTTTAACATTTGTTCTTCAGGAATGCAATACCGAGGATACGGACAACATCGAGTTACATATTGCAAATTACTATGACTACTTTCCACGCGAATGCGACGAGCCTGAGAAAGAACCGGGCGCTGTTGATGATACTGGAAAGAAGGTGTGGATTTAATGCAGCTTGATGAATTCTTCGATTACAAGAACCGCCTTATGGAAGACTTACTGACCAACCAGGAAATCTTACGCCTGCTGGATGATGATTGCAGTCCAGCAGAAAAGCCTGAGCAATTGGTTTATCAGCAAGTATTCCCGTATGAGTACATTCCTGAAACGATAGAGCATGGGATGACTTTTATATGTTGTGATGTAGATATACAGAAGTCGCTGAACAAGACATACCTGTCCCCTGTTCTGTATATCTGGTTATTTACTCACAAGAGCAAACTTCGTCTTCCGTCTGGTGGTGTTCGGACAGACATGCTTGCATCTGCAATCGCAAAAGCTATTAACGGTAGTAGATACTACGGGCTTGGTGAGTTGGATTTATACTCTGTAAAGAGGTTTGCTCCCATCACGGATTATCAGGGTAAAGTTATGACATTCCATGCAACTGATTTTAATCGTCTTTCTCCTACTGGTATGCCGGTTCCGAGTAATAGGAAGCGCGGATAAATGCCAACGCTTAATTTGTTATATAAGCAGAGCTATCCAATTAACCAACAGATAAGCATCCAAATACCAAAAGTAGGAGAAATACTGGAATGTGAAGATGAGTATTTTGGTATGGTATCCATGATAACTTCAATGCCCATTGATATGATGGTACAGCTTGATGATATCGGAATTGACTTCACCACAATCAACGAATGGGAACTTTTTTTGATGTTATTTGGTTCTTTAAAAGAGCGCAATACGTCCCTGATTTTTGGTGACCTTGATTTATCGAAATTTGTACCAGCCGTTAATCCGCAGAACAATAATATTGTCCTTATCGATAAGGATAGCGGGGCAAAAATAGACCGCGCAATACATGGTCAGATTGCCGCCATATTGCGGAAGATACACCACCTTGAACAGAATAATCGCAAACCGGCAAATGGTGAAGCGAAGGAATATATGATACATCGAGCAAGGCAGAAAATGAAAAGGATGAAGAACAAGAAATTGGATTCTCGCCTTGAAGAGTTAATCGTTGCACTTGTAAATACAGAGCAATATCACTATGGGTTTGAGGGGACACGAGAACTCTCAATCTATCAGTTTAACGAAAGTGTGCAACAAGTTATCAAGAAAGTCAACTATGACAATAGGATGCACGGTGTCTACTCTGGCACAGTAAGTGCGAAGGATTTAAGCCAAGATGATTTGAATTGGCTGTCACACAAATAGGAGGAGGATTGTCTATGAATATCAATGATATTACCATTACCAGTCTTGAGACAATCAATGCGTTTGATATTGTGACTGGTGCGTATAAGTTTACTCTGGACGAGCTCCAGAACGCAACTATCGCCCAGACCCAAGAGCGTGTTGATATCACTGGTAAGCAGGGCCGTAAGCTGAGCTCTCTGAAGCGGAATAAGGCTGTTACCATTAGCGGTGCAAACGGCATGATTTCCGGCGGTCTGCTGGAACTGCAGGTTGGCGGTGAGTTTACGAATAAGGTTACCACTGTGAAGTGGACTGATTATCTGACCGTAACTGACAATGCCGCTACTACCAGTTATAAGGCTGTTGGAACCACTGGCAACGAGGTCGAGTCCGTGTACATCAAGAATGCGGATGGTACTCTCGGTACGGCTCTGACCCAGGACGCTGCGGTTGCTGAGGGCAAGTTTACTTATACTCCCGATACGAAGGCTCTGGCTTTCAATGATGGAGAGATTGCAGACGGCACTGAGATTGTGGTGTTCTATAACCGTCAGATTCAGGCCGACGTTCTGGAGAACCTGAGCGACAACTATTCCGGCAAGTGCGCTCTGTATATTGACGCATTCGCTGAGGACAAATGCGCCAATGTGTTCCGTATCCAGTTCTATATCCCCAAGGCTGACTTCAATGGCGAGTTTAGTCTGGAAATCGGTGGCGATAGCCAGGTCGTGCATAACTTTGAGGCCGAGTCTCTGGCTGGTGCCTGCGGAACCAGCGGCGCTCTGTGGACTTATACCATCTTTGGTGCCAACGCTGAAGATGTCGCCTAAGAAGGGGTGATATAGATGGCTTCCACAGTTAAGAAGTGTCGTGTGTGCGGCAAGGAATATGAAGCTTGCCGTAGCGCAAACAGAACTGCCGGTGTTTTCCGTTGGCAGGAGGTTGCTTGCTCTCCTGAGTGTGGAGCAATCTATCTCCAGCGAGTTGAGGAATCTCGTGGTATTCGGCCCAAGAAAGCCGAAAAGCCAGAAAGGCATAAGCGTTCTGCTAGTGTAGCGGTTGAGGTTCCTGCTGTTTTAATGTCTACTTCTGACGAAGCAGATAAAGCACCTGAAGAAGAATAACGTCTATGAGGGCAGTGGCCGTGTGGCCCTGCCCTCTTCTTACATAAACTTAGGGGGTGCTCATGAAAAAAATAAAACTTGTCTTTGATAACAAAACACTCTCTGAGTATGAGCAACATTATTTTTCCATACATAAGAAAGCCAAGAAGAGACCGATACCACATCCGTATCACGAGTCTATCAATGTATGGATGATTATGAGGCGTCCAATGATGAACGCGCTGAAACAGCGGTGGAAAGACTTTATCGTTTGGTTCATTGAGAACAAAGGTTATTCTAACCTACACATCGAAAAATGTGACTTAAGGTTTACCACCTACTACCCAAATAACAGAAGACATGACGTGGATAATAGTTGCCCAAAGTTCATCTTAGATGGTCTTTGCGAGAGTGGTTTCATCGTTGATGATGATAGTGAACATTTGACACAGCTCACACTACGTTGTGCTGTTGATTCCAATAGGCCGAGAACGGAGATAGTAGTCTCTATTGATAAGGCCGATAAACTATATGAGAATAAAAAGGAGGACGGCGACAATGGCCAAGATTGTGGAAACAAAGAATAGGCGCATTTCTATCAATGCTATGGACTCTATTATGAAGACGCAGTATGAGAATATTACCGCTGAGTGTTGGAATGAAATTGACATTACAATCAAGAGAACAATTTCGCTTGGAGATATGTTGTCTTTCGTTAATGATGTAGTTGCAAGTTGTTTCCAGGACAACGGGGAGTTCATGCCCGAAGTTCTCGATTTTGCAATTAGAAGCAACATTATCCTGAAATATTCCAACGTATCTCTCCCCGATAATCTGGAGCACAGATACGCAATCTTGTACTGCACTGACATTGTTAATTTTATCCGTGGACACGCAGACCAAGAGCAGGTAGATGAAATTATCAACGCCATTCATCGGAAGGTCGATTATCTTTGCAATACGAATGTGCGTGCTATCCAGAGCAAATTAAATGAGCTGATTTCTGCCTTTGACAATCTGCAGAGTAAGACGGCTGACGTATTCAACAATATCAGTTCCGATGATGTGGCAAAACTGGCGAGTGTACTTTCTTCTGGAGAATTAAGCGAGGAAAAGATTGTCGCTGCATACATGGATAGAGTCAAGGCAGATGCGCAAGAAAAGGCTGATGTATAATGCCTACAATCAATATGGCTTCAATTATGAAGAAGGTCAGTGCTTATAGCAAATCAAATGAAGGCAAACTTCGGATGAAGAATTGCATCAAGAATTATTCTGATAAGGGTATCACCAAAACTGAGGCCGGCGACAGAATTATAGGTGAGAAGGATATGCACCTTGCCGCCGCAAAGATGATTGATGTTCTTATCAAGACAGCTCGTAGCTATGACCTTCCTGCATCTATCATGGAACATTTTGAGGGGCTGTCTGCTTCGAAGATTTATGAGATGCCAGACGGCTCTTCTACAATTTACATTTATTTTGGCGGTGACCTTCATCGGGAGTCTTTGTATTCCGAAGGGTACGATGGCGTTGACAATATTATTGCAGTGTTGAACAACGGTTATAACGCCAAAGGATATGTGTACGGATGGTGGGAAGGCCACGAACCAACCGAAGACAACGCTTATCGAAGCGGTTGGACTGGTAGCGGCTCAACAGACGCATATATCCGAAGCAGGAAAGACCGAGAAGGTCTTCAGTTTATTCAGCAGGCGGTTCAAGATTTTAATGGGAACTATGGTTCTGATTATAATGTTGTCGCCCTTGCTGGAGATGATTACCAATAAACATTTAGGCTTGGCTTTGTGCCAAGCCTTTTCTTTGTAAAAGGACGGTGAGAAAACGATGGCGAATGCAGATGTCTCCTTGCTTTTTGGTGTTTTAGGCGAGGGTTCATTGAGCGGTGAAAGCGGCAGTCTAATTCAAAGTCAGCTTACGCAGATAATGACTGCGCTTAATAAGAATCCGCTGAAAATCAAAGTCGCATTAGACACTGAGGCTGGTGGTCAGCGCTCGTGGAGTAGTCAGCTCCAGGCAAAGTTAAACTCCATCAGTACAAGCGGGAAATTTTCTATCCAGATTTCAAACCTTAAGCTTGGGACTGGCGCCATTGCTGATTTCAAGAAGCAGCTAAACGCCGTCATCAATACACTAAATCTGGACAAAGGGACTACCATTACCCTTTCATCTGATGGTATCGGTTCTGTTACTAGCAAGTTGAAAGAGGCCGCAACCGTTGCAGATGATGCAACTCAAAGGGTGGCAGAGTTCAATGTCCAGATGGCAAACTTACGAACCCAGTCGCAAAATATCAAGACCGGGCTTGGCGGACTTGGAACTGGAGATATTGAAGAAGAGCGTGTCCAAATTGCAAGTCTGACAGAGCAATATCGGCTGTGGCAAATTGAGATTGAAAAGGTACGGCTTCAGGGGGCGACCGGGAATGATGAGCGTATAGCTTCTCTTGAAAAAGAAGGGCAAGCCATTCGTGCCAACATTGATGCCATAAAGGCAGAGCGTGCCGCCTCTCAGGAGACCATCAAGACTGAGCGTGATATTACAACTGCCCGTAGGTCTGCGGCTACACTTTTAACTCAAATGCAGAATGCAGAAAAGAGTTGGAGTGCGGCTAGAAATGGCAACTCTAAGGAATCGTATCAAAATATACGTTCACAAATTGCCGCCCTTCAGGAGTATCTTAGGCAATTAGAGTCTGGTAAGATAACAGTATCTGACTTCAATAAACAGTTATCTGCTATCAGGACTTCTTTTGCAACCTCGTCTAATGTGATTAAGCAGGCGGGCGAGAATACAAAGACGTTCTCCAGCCATATGGGGAGTTTGGCCGGGAAATTTACGTCCTGGCTGACTGTGTCTCAGGTTATTATGCAGGCATATATTGCTCTGCAAAGAATGGTTACTGCAGTTATTGACGTGGACACGGCTATGACTGAACTGCGTAAGGTAACCGATGAGACCGAAGAGACATACAATCGATTTTTAGATAACGCTGTTGTGCGCGCTAAAGAGCTTGGTGCAACAGTGTCTGATACGGTAACTGCAACTGCAGATTTTGCTCGTCTCGGCTATAATATCGGAGATGCTTCTCAGTTAGCGGATGCCGCCATTATTTATAAAAATGTTGGCGATGGTATTGAAGATATTTCTGAGGCATCAGAAAGTATTATTTCCACCATGCAAGCATTTGGTGTCGCGGCCGAAGATGCGATGTTCATTGTCGATAAGTTCAACGAGGTCGGCAATAACTTTGCTATTTCTTCAAAGGGTGTTGGCGATGCACTGCTTCGTTCCGCCTCTGCACTTGCGGCTGGTAACAATACTCTGGATGAGAGTATTGCTCTGATTACGACAGCAAACACAATTGTTCAGAATCCTGACGTGGTTGGTACAACCATGAAGACTATCTCTATGTATCTTCGTGCGGCAAAGACCGAAGCAGAAGAAGCTGGGGAGAGCACGGAAGGTATGGCCAATAGCGTGTCTGAACTTCGCGCAGAGATTTTAGCATTAACCGGGAATAAGGTTGATATCCAGATTGACGAGAACACATTTAAGAGTACATATCAAATCATCAAAGAGCTTTCCGAGGTATGGGATGAATTAACAGATATCTCACAGGCCAACATTCTGGAAATGATTGGCGGAAAGCGCAACTCGAATGTTGTTGCCGCACTGATTGAAAACTTTGACTTAGCAGAGAGCGTTGTTGAAGACTCGGCAAATGCGGCCGGTTCTGCTTTGGCTGAGAATGAGAAATATCTGGATAGTATCAATGGTAAGATTGCTGAGTTCCAGGCGACATTCCAGGAGTTATCGGTTACTCTTATCAGTTCTGATTTTGTAAAGAGTATTGTTGAATTTGGAACGGCAATACTAAATGTGCTTAACGCAGTCGCACAAGTAATTGACGCTCTTGGCGGATTAAATACTGTGCTTGCTGTTACCGCTGGTATTGTTGTTGCCATAAATGCTGGTTCGATAATTGACGGTTTGAAGCGGCTTTCTTCTCCTCTTAAATCTTTGACATCATTGGTTTCTTTATTTTCACAATCACTTATAATTGCGAAAGCAAACGGTCAAGGGTTTGGGGTAGCAATGTCCAATGCATTTGCTGCAGCAACGGCAGGAGCAACCAAACTGCAGGCGGCTCTTGGTATTATCGGTATAGCATTTGCAGTGGTTTCTATGGCCGTGGCCGGGATAAAGTCGATATATGAAAGTGTACATAAGTCCAATGAAGAGTTGATTCAAGACGCTGATGACCTAAAGGCCGCATATGAAACTACAGCAAATGAGATAGGCAGTGACCTGTCTACATTGCGTGGCCTCGAAGATGAATTCGCAGAATTATCTGAAGGTGTTGATGATTATGGAAACAACATTTCATTAGCATCAGATGAATATGAGCGATACAAAGAGATTGTCCAGACAATTGTTGGAATTTCTCCAGAGCTAATTGCGGGTTACGACGAAGAAGGAAACGCAATTGCAAACAAAAATGGATTATTAGAAAAGTCCATTGCTCTTATGGAGGAAGAACAGCGCCTGAAAATGCAAGAGTTTGTATCCGATGACAGCCTTACAACTCTTGTGGAAGGCGAGGTAGCCAGATTAGAAGAGACCCTCAAAAATATTGAAATTCCAGAAACAATAGCATGGTCTGGTGTAAAAGTTCTGGATGACGGTGAATTAGAACATGGGTATGTAAATAATATTCCTGATTATATTGAGCAGGCAATAGGCGTTGCTTTTAACAATGAAGGGATAGATACATATATCCAGAACAATGCTGAGGCCATTACAGAGAACATTGGTAAAATCCTTAATAACGCAAGCAAGGATTTTGTGGATGAGAATGGAAACACATGGAAGGCATTAACCGATTCTCAAATCAAGGATTTAGAAGAATATATTCTTTCCATTACTAGAGCGGTTGATTCTGCTTCCGCATCTATGAATCAGAGCCTGCAATATGTACCGCAAACAGTTGCTTCTTATTACGAGTTAGATGATGTTGGCAAAGACTTCCTATCGCAGTATATCAATAGTTTTGATGTTACTGCGGATACCACAAAAGAAGATATTCTTCAGATGAAGTCGGACATCATTGACTTCACAAACTTTCTTGCAACAAATGAAGACCTGTCAAATACAATCAAGGTTGGTATTGCTTTACAAAGTGGAGAAGACATTGATGGGAATCCGCTTACTGTTGAGGAATATAAAAATGAGCTAGAGTCCTTTATCAATGATGTTAACTCGTTTGACCAAGAAATACAAATACCAATCAAGACCGTATTTGGAATCGACGACTCTGGTAATTTTGAGTCAGAAATTGATGAGGCAATACAGCATACTAAAAATCTTCTGAACGAAGCTGAGTCTGAGGTTGATAGTCTTATTGAGGGTATGTCTGTCGAAGATGTATTGAAAGTGTATTACAATATTTCTGCGGCACCAAACAGTATGACCTTTGATGAGCTTCAGCAAGAATTGTATCAACTTGGTGTTGATTGGAACGACACTATAAACGTGTGGGATTTTTCCACGTTGTCAGGCCAACTGGACGAAGTAGAAAGTAAATTCAAAAATCTTACCAGCGCCATGTCCTCATTAAAAAATGGGACAAAGCTGACTGCTGGGGAGCTTGCATCTCTTGCTCTTGAGTACCCAGAATTACTCAAGGTTTCCAATCTTTTTACTGATACCTCTATTGACAATCAATATGCCATGCTCGATGCTGTGCTTGGTTCATATGAGTCTGAGTATGATGCTTTGATTGATACTAAAATTGCTGAACTAGAGGCCACCAATCAACTAATGCAAGACCAGATTGACTTGGAGAATCAGAAGAAGAATAAGGTAGTGGAAATAGCTGATTTACAAGCCAATGGCAAACTTGACTCAGAGCAGGAATACCAAAAAATCCTGAATGATTTGCGTGACCTAGAAGGGCAGAATTATGTAACTTATAGTGATGGGGTATTGTCTGTAAACCAAGACATGCTCCAGAAGGAACTTGAGCAGACAGCAGATAAGGTGGAAGAGTCCAGGCCCTTGTTTGAAGCCCAGGGGGACATGATTGCAGAGTCAAACTACAAGGGCGTAAATGGCGGTTTAAAAGCTTTTCCGCTTTATGCCAGCAGACTGGCATCTTGGGCAGGCTCTACGTTAAAAGGTATATTAACAAATATAGCAACCAATATCAGCGAGGCACTGTCTGGCGGAGAAGATTTTGTTCCTGTATTTGATGTTCCTGGTATCGAAGACATCACAAATAACCAGGGCATAACACTTGAAACTGAAATCGAAAGCACATATACGATTGATGGTAAAAGTGTTGATGATTGGTCTTCAGATTATCAAGATGTTATCGATAAAAGAGTTGAAACTATCACAGAACAAATCGAGGCAAACAATACCATCATTGATAATCTTACAAAGTTAAAAGGGCTTGACCTAAAGAGTCTATACCTCGATGGAACATCTACCGATAGAGATAGGGACGATGATTCAAAGGAAGTTGAAGAATACATTGCAGACATCGAAGACTACCGCGAAGCAATCGAACGCCTGAATCGCGTTCAGATTGAACGTGCCGCCTTAGAGGAGAGACTGTCAAATACCGATGACCTCCATGAGAAGGTTGCAATCGAGAAGCAAATGCTCGGTGTTTATGAGCGCGAACAGGAGGCTCTGCATATCCTAAATAACCTGAGAGACCAGACCATTTCTAATGGCGCTGAAGCCCTTAGACAGCTTGGATTCCAGGTTGAATATGACCCCGACAACAATAGGTTCTTCGTAGAAAACCTTGAGCACCTCAATGAACTTGAGGCAACTGAGCAGGGCGAATATGAGAGTATGCAGGAGGCCACCAACGCTCTTCGCCAGAACACGGAAGACCTTATCAATTCTCTGGAAGACCTTAATGAGGCAAACCAGGAGGGTTCAGAATCCTGGCAGGAGTTGGAGTATGCCATCAAAGAGGCGAAGACCAACATCATTGATAACCTGAAAGAGATTGTGACCCAGGCATCTGAGGCAGTTGATGAAATCCAGAATGTGTATGACACATTGAAGGCCGCCGCAGACGAGTTCGCCGCCAATGGCGGATTTATCTCTGTCGATGCCTTCCAGGATATCGTTGCCCTTGGCCCGGAGTACATGCAATATCTGCGTGATGAGAACGGACTTTTGGTCATCAACGAAGAGAATATCAATAAGGTTATTGCCGCAAAGACACAGCAGTTGGCTCTTGACAACGCGATGAGTTATGTAGAGCGTTTGCGGCTTGCCCTACAAGAGGAATCCATTGAAGACCTGAATACTCTGCTGTATGCCACTACTGACGCTACAAACGCCACCTGGGGGCTTGTATATGCGAACCTAGCACTCCTTGATTTGGATGACCAGCAGTATGCCGCCGCCCTCCATAACATCAATGCTATTCGCTCTCTTGCCGATAACGCAGTTATGGGGATTGGACAGGTTGCTGGGAGTGCAACAAACGAGCTTGAGGACATGAGAACCGGCCTTGACGATATCCTCCAATATGTCATGGACATGTTAGAGCAAAGAATCAATAACCAGATTCAGGCGCTCGAAGATATGAAAGAAGCATATCGTGACATTATTGATTTGCGCAAGGAAGCTCTGGATGCCGCCAAGGAAGAAGACGACTACCAAGAGAGCGTTGCCGATAAGGTTCAGCAGATTGCCGAACTGCAGGAGCGTATCAACGCCCTGTCCCTCGACGATAGCAGAGATGCGCAGGCCCAACGGGCACAGCTTGAGGAGGAGATGTATGACCTCCAAAAGGAGCTTGCAGACGAGCAGTCTGACTATGCGATTGATGCTCAAAAAGAGTCCCTTGATGACATGGCTGACGCATACGAAGAAGAGAAAGACAAAGAGATTGCCATTCTGGAAAACTCCATTTCTTCTTATCAGAAACTGTATGATATGGCCATTGATTATATTCGGAATAATTGGGACACGTTGTATGATGAGCTTATTGCTTGGAATACCGAATATGGTAGCGTTCTGAATTCCGAGATAACGACAGCGTGGGAGAACTGTCTTGCCGCCGCCCAGAGATATGGTAGCTATGTGTCTGCGCTGAATAACATTGATGCAGATATAAGCGCGGCCCAGGGTGAGAGCGGAAGCAATAATGTCATAGTTGGAGGCTCAGGTAAATACGATGGGCCGACCAACGAGGACATGGTTCGTGCAATCGTTGGTAGGATGAAGGAATATGGGGCGCAATGGAACGCATCTAACTCCGCGTCCACTAATGACCGGTAGAT
>OBKF01000245.1_pt1 | contig 33924 bp, 31 predicted proteins | sample 1481561 | NCBI WGS metagenome assembly OBKF01 (sample SAMN00265068, study PRJEB22529) | human gut metagenome
ATATTATAATATATTTGACGAAAATCTCAAGGAGTTATATAATAAACTCATCTATGCATATGCGAAAGGAAAAATTATGATTAAAAGTATGACCGGCTTTGGCAGATACGAGTACGCAGATGCAAGCCGTAAGATTACAGTTGAGGTAAAATCCGTAAATCACAGATATCTGGATGTCAATATCAAGATGCCTAAAAAGCTCAATTTCTTCGAGAGTGCAATAAGGACTCTGCTTAAGGAGTACATAGAGCGTGGTAAGGTTGATATTTATATCACATATGAGGATTTTACAGAAAATAATCTCTCATTGCAGTATAATAAGGCTCTCGCGGGAGAATATCTTAAGTATCTGAATCAGATGGCGGAGGAATTCGGACTGGAGAATGATATAAGAGTGAGCACGCTGTCGAGATATCCGGAGGTATTTGCGATGGAGGAACAGCCTGTAGATGAGGATGAGCTGTGGAGCAGTCTTGAGAAGGCTCTTCGCGGTGCATTTGAGCCATTTGTTGAAAGCCGCGTGCGCGAGGGAGAAAATCTTAAAAAAGACCTTTGCGAAAAGCTCGATAATATGGTATCATATGTTGATTTCATTGAGGAGCGTTCGCCACAGATTATTATCGAATACCGTGCGCGTCTTGAGGAAAAGCTAAGAGAGCTGCTTGCAGACAATCAGCTTGATGATTCAAGAATAGCCCAGGAGGTCACTATTTTTGCGGACAAGATCTGTGTAGATGAGGAGACAGTTAGGCTCAAAAGCCATATCCTTTCCATGAAGGATTCGCTAAATGCCGGTGGCAGTGTGGGAAGAAAGCTTGATTTCCTCGCACAGGAGATGAACCGTGAGGCGAATACCATCCTTTCAAAGTCCAATGATCTTAAGATTTCTGACACAGGCATCAGTCTTAAAACTGATATAGAAAAGGTCAGGGAACAGATTCAAAATATTGAGTAATTTTAGGAGATTGTGATGAGTAACACAGGAAAATTAGTTGTTTTTTCAGGCTTTTCGGGTTCCGGAAAGGGTACTATCATGAAGGAGCTTATGGCAAAGCATGGTGATGATTATGCACTGAGCGTATCAGCCACGACCAGAGATCCAAGGCCGGGTGAGGAGCATGGCAGAGAGTATTTTTTTATCTCAGAGGAAGAATTTGAACAGATGATAAAGGCAGACGGACTGCTTGAGTATGCCAAGTATGTAGATCATTACTACGGCACACCAAAGTCATATGTAAATGAGCAGCTTAGCGCAGGAAAGAATGTGATTCTTGAGATAGAAATCCAGGGAGCTTTAAAGATAAAGAAGCAGTTTCCTGATACGGTGCTTATGTTTGTGTCAGCGCCGAGTGCAGATGAGCTTAAGGACCGGCTTGTAGGAAGAGGCACAGAGACAAAAGAGGTCTGTGCACAGAGACTTTCAAGAGCATATGAGGAGTCTTTAGGCATAGAGAAATATGATTATTTAGTGGTAAATGATAAGCTTGACGATTGTGTAGAGCTTGTGAATGATATCATCCACAGCTCTGACGACACAAAAAAGAATCAGGATTATCTGGTATCATCAAATATAGATTTTATAAATAAAATGAGAAAAGAGCTTTTAAGCTTTTCGAAAGGAGATAAATAATATGATACATCCATCGTATGTAGAGTTAATGAAGGTAGTAAACAACAATGTAGAGATAGGTGAAGAGCCGGTAGTAAACAGCCGTTATTCTATCGTTATTGCTGCAGCAAAGCGTGCACGTCAGATTATTGATGGTGCAGAACCACTTATCGCACACCCTAAGTGCAATAAGCCATTATCTATTGCTGTAGAGGAGCTGTACACGGGAGCTGTCAGAATCGTCTCAGATGATGAGGATTTAAACGAAGGCGAAGAGGCTTAATCTAGGAGGGGAAAGGCTGTTTTGTCTTTCCCTTTAATTGTAAATACTTACATTTGAGAGGTACTATGAAATTATTATTTATTTCGCTTGGATGCGATAAAAACCTTGTGGATTCAGAGTATATGATAGGCATGCTTGCAAATGACGGCATTGAGATGACCGATGATGAGACGCAGGCTGATATCATTATCGTAAACAGCTGCTGCTTCATAGGTGATGCAAAGGAGGAGAGTATCAATACAATTCTCGAGATGGCTCAGTATAAGGAGACAGGCAAATGCAAATCACTTATTGTGACAGGCTGTCTGGCACAAAGATACAAGGATGAGATTTTTAAGGAAATCCCAGAGGTTGATGCCATACTTGGCACCAATTCATATGATACTATAGTTGAAGCTGTCCATGAGACACTTGAAAAACACAGATACAGCAATCTGCACACCTTAGAGGGGCTTCCCAGCATAAAGACAAAGCGTATTGTCACCACAGGAGGGCATTTCGCTTACCTTAAGATAGCAGAGGGTTGCAATAAAAACTGTACCTACTGTGTCATTCCATCTGTCAGAGGTCGTTACAGAAGTGTGCCGATGGAGGATTTGATTGAGCAGGCGAAGAGCCTTGTGGAGCAGGGGGCAAAGGAGCTTATACTTGTTGCCCAGGAGACCACACTTTACGGAGTGGATTTGTATGGTGAGAAGTCACTTCATAAGCTTTTGGATGAGCTCAACAAGATAAGCGGGCTGTTCTGGATAAGGATTATGTACTGCTATCCTGAGGAGATATACGATGAGCTTATAGAGTCCATGATAAAGGATGAGAAGGTGTGCCATTATCTGGATATGCCAATCCAGCACTGCAATGACGATATTTTAAGGCGCATGGGCAGAAAAACAACAAAGGCTGAGCTTATGGAGCGTATCAGAATGCTGCGTGAGAGAATACCTGATATCACATTAAGAACCACACTCATATGTGGCTTCCCGGGTGAGACAAAGGATAATCACGAGGAGCTTATGCAGTTTGTAAATGATATGGAGTTTGACCGTCTGGGAGCATTTACGTATTCCCCGGAGGAGGGCACAAAGGCAGCTGCAATGCCTGACCAGATAGATGAGGATATAAAGGCTGACTGGCAGGCAGATGTCATGGAGCTTGAGGAAGAGGTCATTTTTGATAAAAATGAGACACTAAAGGGTAAAGAATTATATGTTTTCATAGAGGGCAAGGTGGCTGATGAAAATGCTTATATCGGCCGTACATACAGAGATGCACCGAATGTTGACGGATATATATTCATCAACACTGATGAGACACTTATGACCGGCGATATATGCAAGGTTATGGTGACCGGTGCGTATGAATATGATTTGATAGGAGAACTTGTAAAATGAATTTACCAAACAAACTTACAATCTTAAGAGTGATACTTATTCCGTTTTTTGTATTTTTCCTTATTTCACCGTTTTTTGACGGATACGGAAATTATATAGCACTTGCGATATTTATCATTGCAAGTCTGACCGATATGGCTGACGGAAAAATTGCAAGAAAATACAATCTTGTTACAAATTTCGGCAAATTTATGGATCCGCTTGCAGACAAGCTGCTTGTATGCTCTGCAATGATATGCCTTGTTGATTTAAAGCTTATCCCTGTATGGGTTGTGCTTATTATCATTGCAAGAGAGTTTATCATAAGCGGTTTCAGACTCGTTGCATCAGACAATGGAATTGTCATTGCGGCAAGCTACTGGGGCAAGTTTAAGACAACCTTCCAGATGCTTATGGTTATTGTTATTATTTTTAATATCAATCTGCAGCTTGGCTGGTTAAATATCCTTGGAACAATCCTCATTTATGTGGCACTTGTGCTCACAGTTGTTTCGCTTATTGACTATATTGCAAAGAATAAGGACGTCTTAAAGGACCAGAAATAGACTATAACAGGGAGAAAAGTATGAGAATAATAGCAGGAACGGCGAGAAGCCTCCCTCTAAAGACTATTGAGGGAAAAGATACAAGACCGACTACTGACAAGACGAAGGAGACTCTTTTTAATGTCATGCAGTTTGATGTTCCCGGAGCATATTTTTTAGATCTGTTTGCGGGAAGCGGACAGATAGGACTTGAAGCGTTAAGCCGCGGTGCAGCCTATGCTGTATTTGTGGAGAATTCAAGAAAAGCTGCTTCATGCATCGAGGACAATATCCATTTTACAAAGTTTGATAAAGTCTCAAGGCTTATGATGACGGATGCTGTCACGGCAGTACGTACTCTTGAGGGCAAATACAAATTTGATATCGTGTTTATGGACCCGCCATACAATAAGGAGCTTGAAAAGGAAGTGCTTATTACACTTTCGGACAGCGATATATTAAAGGATGATACACTTATCGTGGTTGAGGCTTCAAACGATACTGATTTTGATTATCTCACAGAGCTTGGCTATGAGATAGTCAAAGAAAAAATTTATAAGACAAACAAGCATGTTTTCATAAAGCGTGCATAGGAGATACAATATGAAGGTAGGAATTTATCCGGGAAGCTTTGATCCGGTGACATTTGGACACCTGGATATAATAGAGCGTTCAGCAAAAATAGTTGACGAGCTGGTTGTCGGAGTACTCAATAATAGTGCAAAAAACTCGTTGTTTTCTTTGGAAGAACGTGTTAGTATGATAAAGGAAATGACAGCACATATACCAAACGTTAGGGTAGGGTGCTTCGAAGGACTTTTAGTTGATTATATGAAGAAAATCAATGCAACAATCATAATAAGAGGATTGCGTGCAGTGACAGATTTTGAGTATGAGCTGCAGATTGCACAGGCTAACGGAGTGCAGAATCCGGAAATAGAGACGGTTTTTCTCACTTCTAGCCTCAATTATTCATATTTAAGCTCTACAATTGTCAAGGAATTTGCATCATACGGAGGAGATATATCAAAGTTCGTACCTGAACAGTTCATTGATAGAATTTATGCCAAATACAATATTACCAGGTAAGGAGACAGTATTTATGAGCAGTAAAATGGAACAGATTATTGAAGAAATCGAAGATTATATTGATGGCTGCAAGCCGTCACCTATTTCAAGAAACAAGATTCTTGTCAATCGTGAACAGTTAGAGGAGCTTCTTTCAGAGCTTCGTACAAAGACCCCTGAGGAGGTCAAGAGATATCAGAAGATCATCAGCAATAAGGAGGCTATCCTTGCTGATGCACAGGCGAAGGCTGATCAGATAATCGCGCAGGCTCAGATTCAGACAAATGAGCTTGTCAGTGAGCATCAGATTATGCAGCAGGCATATGCTCAGGCGAATGAGGTAGTGCAGATTGCAACAAAGCAGGCACAGGAGATACTTGATAGTGCCACAAACGAAGCAAATAATCTCAGAATGAGTGCCATGGCATATACGGACAGCCAGCTTAAGAGCATTGAGGACATCTTAACAGGCTCTATTGAGACTTCAAAGGCCAGATATGACAGCCTTATAAGTTCACTGCAGCAGTTTGAGGATGTTGTTGCAGCAAACAGAGCAGAGCTTTTCCCACCGGAAGAGAATGGCGATGAAGCTGCAGGAGCAGAGTCGTCTGACAATGAGGCAACTTCAGATACATCTGATGATGATATAGAAATCACCAATATTTCCGATTCAGATGAGGATGCGAAATAGGATAATACATAACAGGCATGAGAGTATGCTCATGGCTGCCTTAAGCAGTATGTATCTGTAAAGCCTAAAGCCTGTATCCCGGAATATTGATTTGGTCTGGACCATGCATGATACACCGCCAAATGACAGAAGTGCAATGCACAGCACTATTGACAGGGTGCGTGGGATGCATAGACCGCAGACTATGCCGATACCGTTTGTGGTTTCAAAAAAGGCACCTATTATGTCTGCCGACAGTGGCATGCTGCAGTCAGCCTTTTGGGCTATGGTCTGTGGGATACGTGAGACTATAGAGAACAATACAATATATCCACAGAGTTTTATAAGGGTTTCAAACCCTTTCATTATTCCGGCATCAACGATTTGCATGTTAAGCTTAAATCCTTGAGCCGGGATTTTTTGTGTTAAGCTTCTGTTTTTGTTAATTGAAAGCATAGCTATCATTCCTATAGCAGATGGCAGATACAGTGACACAAGATAAATGCTGTAGTGGCTGCATATGTTAAGTTGCTCGGACAGTGCATAGGTAATGATAAAGGGAAGGCTGAAATGGTTTGCCAGTGCACTCAGTATTTCCCTGTGATTTTTATCTATGTATCCTTTGGAACAAAAATCTGCTGTGAGCTTTGCTCCTATCGGGAATCCAAATATTATGCCTATTATGTATGTAAACAGCATGATATGCTTTTGGGGAATGTTTTGCAGCACATTTGTTGAGATAATAAGGTTAGATAAAATCGTAAATATAAATAGAAGCGGAAATATCTGGTTGAACCATAGCATTATGCCTGCTTTAGCGCACGCACTCACCTGTGCCGGAAACAATATGTAATAAATACAAAATAGCAGTATAAAAGCGATAAACAGTAATTTTTTAAGTTTGTTTTTACTCATGTGACAGTATATGTGGAGAGAAATATCAATATGATTCGATTAGATAAATTTTTATCAGAGATGGGGCTTGGCACACGCTCTGAGGTAAAAAAGCTTATAAAGACCGGACAGATAGCCATAAATGGCACGGTGGCCGCAAAGCCTGAGACAAAGGTAGATACTGATGCCGACGAGGTATCAGTTAACGGCAGAATAGTTAAGTATCAAAGGTATGAATATTACCTGTTTAATAAGCCCTCAGGCTGTGTTTCTGCGACCTGTGATAATGTGCATGATACAGTCATGGACTATATCACGGATGCTGTGCATGATGATCTGTTTCCTGTCGGAAGGCTTGATATAGACACGGAGGGGCTTTTACTTATCACAAATGATGGAGCACTTTCGCATGAGCTCCTAAGTCCTTCAAAGCACGTGGCAAAGACTTACTATGCACGTATTGATGGTGAGGTGACTTGGGATGATATCATCAGGTTTAAAGAGGGCATTGATATAGGCGAGGAAAGACCTACAAAGCCTGCTGAGCTTGTTATTAAAAAAAGTGGCAGCGTATCCGAGATTGAGCTTACGATAACAGAAGGAAAGTTCCATCAGGTCAAGCGGATGTTTGAGGCGCTTGGAAAGAGGGTAATCTATTTAAAGAGAATATCCATGGGACCGCTTAAGCTGCCTGATGACCTTAAAACAGGGGCTTACAGAGCTTTGACACAGGCTGAAACGGATATGCTTATGCAGATAAAATCCGGCAAATAAAATAATTTTTAATTATGAGGTATGATATGAGTAATGGTTTTTTACCAATTTCAAAACAGGATATGATAGATGAGGGCATTGAGCAGCTTGATTTTGTGTATGTCTGCGGTGACGCATATGTGGATCATCCGTCCTTTGGACATGCAATAATTGCAAGGCTGCTGCAGGCACATGGCTATACGGTCGGCATCATTTCACAGCCCGACTGGAAGGATGATGAGTCTATATCCATACTCGGAGTGCCGCGCCTTGGCTTTTTGGTTTCGGCAGGTAATATGGACTCCATGGTAAACCATTATTCGGTTTCAAAGAAAAGAAGAGCAAAGGATTCATTTACACCGGGTGGCGTGATGGGAAAGAGACCTGATTATGCGACCGTTGTGTACTGTAACCTGATACGCCATACTTATAAAAAAATCCCTATCATAATAGGCGGCATCGAGGCGAGCCTTAGGCGCATGGCACATTATGATTACTGGTCAAATAAAGTCAAGCGCTCGATTCTTTTAGATTCCGGTGCGGATCTCATCTCATATGGCATGGGAGAAAGAAGCATCATCGAGATAGCGGATGCGCTTGCCAGTGGTATGGATGTAAAGGATATCACGTTTATAGATGGTACCGTGTTTAAGACAAAGGACAGGGATATCATATATGATGCGATTGAGCTTCCGGATTATGACGTTATAAAAGAGGACAAGAGGGAGTTTGCAAGAAGCTTTTACATACAGTACTGCAATACTGATCCTTTCTGTGCAAAGAGGCTCGTAGAGCCATATGACAACTCTACGCTTGTGGTGCAGAATCCACCGCAAAAGCCACTATCGCAGGATGAGATGGATGAGGTCTATGCACTCCCTTATATGAGGACTTATCATCCGAGCTACGAGGAGGCAGGCGGAGTGCCTGCTATAAGCGAGGTGAAGTTTTCTCTTATCAGCAACAGAGGCTGCTTTGGAGGCTGTAATTTCTGTGCATTGACCTTCCATCAGGGCAGGATAATCCAGACAAGAAGTCATGAGTCAATAATAGAAGAGGCAAAGCTTATCACGCAGGATAAGGACTTTAAGGGCTATATCCATGATGTTGGAGGCCCTACAGCCAATTTCAGGCAGCCGGCATGTAAAAAGCAGCTCACAAGGGGAGCGTGCCCTACAAAGCAGTGTCTGTTTCCTAAGCCGTGCAATAACCTGATAGTTGACCACAGCGACTATATACAGTTGCTTAGAGAGCTTCGTGCACTGCCAAAGGTGAAAAAAGTGTTTATCCGCTCAGGCATCCGGTTTGATTATCTGATGTATGACAAAGACAAGACGTTTCTTCGTGAGCTGTGTGAGTATCATGTCAGCGGACAGCTCAAGGTGGCTCCGGAGCATATCTCCAATGCTGTTTTGAGCAGGCTTGGAAAACCAAGTGTAGAGGTGTACAACAGCTTTGTGAAGGCATACAAGGATATGAATAAAAAGATAGGCAAGGAGCAGTATCTTGTGCCTTATCTCATGTCTTCACACCCGGGCTCAACGCTTAAAGAGGCGATAGAGCTTGCAGAGTATCTGCGCGATCTGGGATATATGCCTGAGCAGGTGCAGGATTTCTATCCGACACCATCTACCATCTCTACATGCATGTACTATACAGGACTTGACCCGGCGACACTTAAGCCGGTGTATGTCACAACTAACCCGCATGAGAAGGCTATGCAGAGGGCACTCATCCAGTACCGCAATCCAAAGAATTACGATCTCGTGCACGAGGCACTTGTGAAGGCCGGCAGGGAGGACTTAATCGGATTTGACAAAAAGTGCCTGATAAAGCCTAGGAAAATGCATACCGATGGCAGCTGGGACAAAAAAACTTCTAAGTCTGATAAAAATTCAAACAGCAGCTATGGCAGCGGCAAGAATGCAGGTGTAAGGAAAACCTTGAAAAATGCAACAGAGCGAGGAAAAAACGGAGGCGGAAGTAACACCGCAGGCACAGCGCACAAAAAGAAAACAATCAGAAACGTCCACAAGAAGAAAAGATAAATAGTTAATAGCAGATATTTGATAATATACAAGATAGGACTATGAAAGAATTTAAAGCTGGTAAAAACGAGGCAGGCCAGAGGCTTGACAAATACCTTAAAAAGATACTTCCAAACGCATCCATGGGCTTTATTTACAAGATGCTCAGGAAGAAGAACATAAAACTGAATGATAAGAAAGCGTCAGGCACAGAAATTGTGTCAGTTGACGACAAAATCAAGATTTTTCTGTCAGATGATACATTTGCTAAGTTCTCCGTCAATGAGGACAGTCTGATGAAGGATTTCAAGGCACTTGGTGCACTAAAGCCTGACGGACTTGGTGTGGTATACGAGGATGATGACATACTGGCGGCAAACAAGCCAGTTAATATGTTGTCGCAGAAATCAAAGGAGACTGATATTTCTGCGAACGAAAGGCTTATCGGATACCTGATAAAAGAGGGAAAGCTTGATTTTGACACATATAAGAGCTTTAAGCCATCGGTGTGCAACCGCCTGGACAGAAATACATCGGGGCTGATTCTGATGGGTAAATCGCTTCATGGACTGCAGTACCTGTCACAGGTGCTTAAGGACAGAACCGCAGAAAAGTATTATATGGCGCTTGTTGCAGGAGAGGTGGATGAGCCTATGACCATAGAGGGCTTTCTGACAAAGGATGAGGCTGTAAATAAGGTGCAGATAACCAAGGAGCCCATAAGTGATGAATCACTGCCAATAAAGACTGCCTACAGGCCTCTTAAGACAATTGAGATGAGTGCTTCGTGCCATAAAGCAACGCTTCTTGAGGTGCATCTCATTACAGGAAGAAGCCATCAGATCAGGGCACATCTGTCATCGATTGGTCATCCGATCATAGGTGATATGAAGTATGGTGATAAAAGGATTAATGCTTTTTACAAAGAAAATTATCATGTGACCAGCCAGCTTTTGCATGCGCACCATGTGATTTTGCCTGATGGCAGATATATAGAGGCAGCTTTGCCTGACATATGGAGCAGGGTGGGGCTTTAATCCCGTCATTATTTACTTTACATCGCATAGCTTACAGTATTAAGGAAGATAGAAACGATATGGCAACCTGGAATTCAAGAGGCTTAAGAGGCTCGACCTTAGAGGACATGATAAACAAGACAAATGAAAAATACAGGGAAAACGGCCTGGCTCTCATACAAAAGATTCCCACTCCGATTACACCTATAAAGATGGAGCCGGAAACCAGACACATTACACTGGCTTATTTCGAGCAGAAGAGTACGGTTGACTATATTGGCGCTGTACAGGGAATCCCGGTATGCTTTGATGCAAAAGAATGTAATACCGACACGTTTCCCCTTGCCAATATACATGAGCATCAGGTAGAGTTTATGAGATGCTTTGAAAAACAGGATGGTGTTGCATTTATCCTTATATCGTACACACACAGGAACGAATACTATTATCTCACGTTTAAAAAGCTGACGGAATTCTGGGATAGAGCTGCAGAAGGCGGCAGAAAGAGCTTCCGCTATGAGGAGCTTGAGCCGGCATTTTTCCTCCCGGAGGTGCCCGGAATACTTGTGCCGTATCTGAACGCACTTCAGCTTGACTTAAATTGCAGGGCTTGACAGTATTACTATCGTATGGTAGCATATTACCACGATAACACTTTACTACATGAAAGCGAGATTTTACACAATATGGAAAATCAATTATTACACACTCCGGACGGAGTAAGAGACATATATAACGGAGAATGCAAAAAAAAGCTGTATTTGCAGGATAAGCTGCACCGTACACTTTTAAAATACGGATATCATGATATCATGACACCTACGTTTGAGTTTTTTAATATTTTTGGAAGCGATGTCGGAACAACTCCTTCAAAGGATTTATACAAGTTTTTTGACAAGGAGGGCAATACGCTTGTCCTTCGTCCTGATTTCACACCTTCTATTGCAAGAAGTGCGGCTAAGTACTATATAGAGGACGATATGCCTGTCAAGCTGTGTTATCTTGGCAATACTTTTATCAATTCATCGGATTATCAGGGCAGGCTCAAGGAAAGCACGCAGTGCGGTGCAGAGCTGATAGGTGATGGCTCTATCTCTGCAGATGCCGAGATACTTTCGATGACAGTTGAGTCGATGCTTGAGAGCGGACTTAAGAATTTCCAGATTTCAGTCGGACATTCGCAGTTCTTTTACGGTCTCACAAAGGCAGCAGGGCTGTCAGGGGAGCAGGAGGAAAACCTAAAAGAGCTCATAGCAAATAAGAATTTCTTCGGTGTGGAGGAGTTTGTTGACAGTCTTTCGATGAACGACAAGCTAAGGAAGCTGTTTGGACTGTTAGACAATTTCGATTTACAGGATGAGCAGCTTATGGAGGCTTTAAAGCTTGCGGAGGGATATGATGAGATATTATCATCTATTGATACTCTGCTTAAGCTTCGAGAATATTTAAAGGCATATGGCATCGAGAAATATATTTCGTATGAGCTTGGACTTATCAGTGACTACACATATTACACAGGTATTATTTTCCAGGGCTACACATATGGTACAGGAGAGCCTATTGTAAAGGGAGGCCGTTATGACAAGCTGCTTTCACACTTTGGAAAGGACGCTGCTGCAATCGGCTTTGCAATTGTTGTGGATCAGCTCATGGCAGCATTAAGCCGTCAGGATATTGATGTGCCTGTCATTGAGAATTCCTCACTTATAGTATTTGAGGAGGCTGCATACCATGCGGCAATCAAGCGCTCTATGGAGCTTCGAAGAGATGGGGTAAATACACAGATGGTGCTTAAGGACAAAAATAAAACGAAAGAGGACTATGCTTCATATGCGGTAGACAACCGTATAAACAGAGTTGAGTTTATAGAGGAATAAAAGATGAGTGATGACAGATATTTAACCTTTGCCCTGGGAAAGGGCAGACTTGCAAAGAAGACACTGCAGCTTTTTGAGCAGATAGGCATCACCTGTGAGGAGATGAAGGATCCGGATACCAGAAAGCTGATTTTCGTAAATGAGGAGCTTAAGCTTAGATTTTTCCTGGCAAAGGGACCTGATGTGCCTACATACGTGGAGTATGGCGCTGCCGATATCGGTGTGGTAGGAAAGGATACCATCCTCGAGGAGGGCAGAAATATATACGAGGTGCTTGATTTAGGCTTTGGAAAATGCCGCATGTGCATATGCGGACCGGAGAGCGCAAGGGAGCTTTTGCAGCATCATGAGCAGATAAGAGTTGCCACCAAGTATCCTCATATCGCAAAGGATTATTTCTACAATAAAAAGCATCAGACGGTAGAGATTATAAAGCTAAACGGCTCAATAGAGCTTGCTCCGATTGTTGGACTTTCAGAGGTGATTTGTGATATAGTAGAGACCGGAACTACACTTAAGGAGAACGGACTTACCGTGCTTGAGGAGGTCTGTCCGCTGTCTGCGAGGGTTGTGGTAAACCAGGTCAGCATGAAGATGGACAATGAGCGTATCACAAAGCTCATAAGTGATTTGAAGACTGTTATCAAATAGCGTATAATTTATATCAATACATGATTTTAGACGGAGGCTGTAATGAGAACTTTAAAACTTACAAAGGATTCACAGAAGAACATATTGGAGAGCCTGCTTAAGAGAAGCCCTAACAACTATACAGAGTATGAGAGCACGGTAAATGAGATTATAAACAATGTAAAGGAAAACCGTGACAAGGCTGTTTTTGAATACACAAAGAAATTTGATAAAGCGGATGTGGATGCATCAAATATCCGTGTCACAGAGGAAGAAATAAAGGAAGCATATGAGCTGGTTGATGAGAAGCTTCTTGCCGTTATAAAAAAGGCTCTTATAAATATCAGAAAATATCACGAGAAGCAGCTGCAGAACTCATGGTTTACAACAGAGGACGGCATCATTTTAGGACAGAAGGTCACACCTATAGCAAAGGCAGGAGTATATGTGCCGGGCGGCAAGGCTGTCTATCCTTCATCCGTACTGATGAACGTGCTTCCTGCAAAGGTAGCAGGCGTTGAAAAGATTGTTATGTGTACACCATGTGGAGCTGACGGCAAGGTATATCCTTCCACACTTGTAGCTGCAAACGAAGCCGGAGTAGATGAAATCTACAAGGTAGGCGGTGCACAGGCTATCGCTGCAATGGCATTTGGTACAGAGAGTGTGCCAAAGGTAGACAAGATTGTTGGACCGGGAAATATCTTTGTTGCCCTTGCCAAAAAGGCTGTGTTTGGATATGTCAGCATTGATTCAATCGCAGGACCTAGCGAGATTCTGGTGCTTGCAGATGAGACTGCAAATCCACGCTATGTGGCAGCAGATTTACTTTCACAGGCCGAGCATGATGAGATGGCATCAGCTATCTTGATCACAACAAGTGAGGAGCTTGCAAAGAAAGTATCAGAGGAAGTTGATAAGTTTGCTGAGGTCCTCTCAAGAAAAGAAATCATTGAGAAATCTCTTGAAAACTACGGATATATACTTGTTGCAGAGGATATGGATGAGGCAATTGATGCAGTAAACGATATCGCTTCAGAGCATATGGAGATTGTCACAAGAGATCCTTTCTCAGTCATGACAAAAATCAAAAATGCAGGAGCAATCTTTATCGGAGAGTACTCATCAGAGCCTTTGGGAGACTATTTTGCAGGACCAAACCATGTTCTGCCTACAAACGGAACAGCAAAATTCTTCTCAGCCTTATCTGTAGATGACTTTATCAAAAAGTCAAGCATTATCTCATATTCAAGAGAAGCACTTGAGAGAATACATACAGATATTGAGCAGTTTGCAGAGTGTGAGAAGCTTACGGCACATGCAAATTCAATCAAGGTTAGATTTGAGGATTAGTCAAAGGAGTAAGAAATGGCAGATAGATGCGCTAAGCTTAGCAGAAAAACAAAAGAGACTGATATTTCGGTCGGTTTAAATATAGACGGAACCGGAAAATCAAATATAGACACAGGCATAGGCTTCTTTAACCATATGCTGGAGGGCTTTTCAAAGCATGGTTTTTTTGACCTCGATATGACATGCGACGGTGATTTAAATGTGGACTGTCATCATACTATAGAGGACTGCGGCATAGTGCTTGGTAATGCCATAGCACAGGCTGTCGGAGACAAAAAGGGCATAAAGAGATTTGGAAGCTTTATTTTACCGATGGATGAGGTGCTTGTACTATGTGCCATTGATTTATCAGGCAGACCGTACCTGCAGTTTGACGGCGAGTTTACCTGTGAGAGAGTCGGCGATATGGATACAGAGATGGTGAGAGAGTTTTTCTATGCCGTTTCTTACTCTGCTGCGATGAACCTGCATATAAAGGTTTTGACACCGGGAAATAATCATCATATGATAGAAGCTATGTTTAAGGCATTTGCCAAGGCGCTTGACGATGCCTGCACCTATGATAGCAGAATAAAGGACGTGATGTCCACGAAAGGAAGTTTGTAATTTGACTGGTTTTAAGAACATCGTTGCTACACTGTATTTAAAAAACGGCCAGGCCGTGAAATCAGCGTCTGATATGACAGTTATGGGCGACGTCTACAATCTGTGTCAGCTCTACAATGACAGTGGCATAGACAAGATTATTATTTTTGATCTTTCAACTGATGATGATGAGCATGAGAAAAACATACATACGATAGAAAATATAAACAGAAATATCGACATAAAGGTGTGCGCCGGAGGCAATATCAACCGCATAGAGGACGTGAAAAAGCTGCTGTATGCAGGCTGTTTACAGGTTATCTTCAATGCCACAAAGGATTCAAGCCTTGAGCTTGCAAATGTGGCAAGCGAGAAGTTTGGCAAGGATAAAATTCTTTTGTCAATCAGCAATGTAGACTATATTTTCAAGCATCAGGAGGAGATAGAGGATACCTTTCATGAGCTTTTGGTCTTGAATATAGATATAATAGATGCGCTTGAGAATCTCACATCCACACCGTATGTGGTCTATATGCCGCAGTTTGACATGGATAAAATAATTGATGTCATGAAGCGTGAAACACTAAGAGGTATTGCAGGAGAGTTTATCAATGATCCTGAAAATGATATCATGGCGTTAAAGACAAAGCTTTCTGACGGAGGAATACTTGTTGACAATTTTACTCCCGACTTAAAATGGTCTGATTTAAAGCTTAATTCTGACGGCATGGTGCCTGTCATAGTGCAGGATTACCGCAATGAGCAGGTGCTCATGCTTGCCTATATGAATGAGGAGGCCTTCAATGTCACGATAAACAGCGGCCGCATGACCTACTGGAGCAGAAGCCGCAATGAGCTTTGGACCAAGGGACTTACATCAGGGCATTTACAGTACGTAAAGTCTTTGACAGCGGACTGTGATTATGATACTATCCTTGCGAAGGTTTCGCAGGTGGGAGCTGCATGTCACACAGGTAACAGAACATGCTTTTTCAATAATATCGTGAAAAAGGAGTATGTGGAGAAGAATCCACTTACAGTGCTTGAATCAGTCTATGCGGTGATAGTTGACCGTATGAAGAATCCAAAGGAGGACTCGTACACCAATGCCGTCATGGAAAAGGGCATAGATGAGATATTAAAAAAACTCGGACACGAGTGCACTGAGATTATTCTGGCAGCCAAAAATCCGGACAGTGATGATTTGAAGTTTGAGATATCGGACTTTATGTACCACTGCATGATTCTTATGGCTCAGAAAAATATCACATGGGCAGAGATAGCAGGGGAGCTGGCACAGCGATAGCCTTAAAACACAATAATTATTTAGAGGAAATTATATGAGAAAACTAGCTTTAAGTGATGAGATACTTATGAAGGTAGACAAACCGGCTAGATATATCGGGAATGAGTTCAACTCAGTAATGAAAGACACATCGCAGGTAAATATACGTTTTGCGATGTGTTTTCCTGATGTTTCTGAAGCGTTATAATGTAGTAGTGCCAAAGAACAATATACAGTGTTGTTGTGTGATGGATAATACAAGATATATGAATTAGATAAAACTAAATGAAACTGAGAATGAAAGAATGATATTGTTACGAGATTGAATTTGTTACGCAAAAATGGTAATTTGGAGTGAATATCATTCAGGATAATTAAATATAAATGCAAGGGTTATATGTTTTCTTTTGTCGAGAGAAAATTAAAGGGTTGAGGTTCTTACTTCAACTCTTTGTTTGTATGTTGAGTACGACGCCAATCTAATTAATTGTAGATGCGTGATAGAATTAGTGATATGATGAAAGAAAAAGTCAGTTTTACTTATAAAATATAAAACGATTAAAGAGTTATTGTATCAATTTAAATAAGTGTTTATAATGGCAGGATTATAACAGTATGATTAATCTCTCTGAAAAGGATAAATTTGAGGAGGTAATATAGAATTGGGTGGTAAGTAGCAAGAATTTAGAGAGTATTCTTGGATTGATTTATAGGAAACACATAAAAACAGTGAATGTGAGGTATAAAAGAGAAGATATGTCAGTTGAAATAGTTGGAGCACAGGGATTTGATTATCAGTATACTGTAACGCTATATATGATTTTAAAATATTTAGAAATGAATCAGTTCAAAGTTTGGATTGAAAATGAGAGTTTTGAAGATGCAAGGTTATCATATCAGTTGGAAGACAAAACCTATTGTATAGAATTGCAGGTAAAAAAGAAGGCAGCTGAAATAACTTATGACGAATTTGCTGCGTGGTTAGCCCATTTTCAAAAAAACAAATCAGATTGTTTCATTTTGGATAGAATACAACAATCTGATACAAACTATTTGGTATTTGTGACAAACAATCGATGTACAGATGATGTCAGTAAGTTTTTGGGTAAGGAATATAAAATAAGGGAAAATAAAGTATCTTTTTCGACAGAAATGCTAAAAGATTTAAAACTGCGAATGTTAAAAGGAATTGATAACAAAAATGAATTGGGAAGAAAGAGAAAAGAACATATTGAACAGTATTTTAGTCGAAAAAAAAGTGAACTGAACAAGGTGCTTGGTCGCGTGTGTGTGATTGAAAGAAAAGATCAGATAGAAAGAGAAATTTGCACCATACTTAAAAAGCAGTATCAAATTCCTGAAATGATATGTAGAGACGTAATGAATCAAATGCTTGATATTGTTCGTTATGGAAGAGATTGCGGAGAAGACATTGTTGCTTTGATTAGAGAAATTGTAAAAAATAAAAGCTTTAACCGTATTTTACCAGAGGATAAGAATTTTTATAAAAGAGATAGCATAGATGAATTAAAGAATGAGTTGTTACGAAAGAATGTCCTACTGTTAACAGGAATGCCATTCTCAGGAAAGACATATATTGCAAAGACGATTGCTCAGGATTTTCAAGATAATGGATATTATGTGAAAATGACTGACTGTATACTAGAAGATCAAGAGGCATACCATTTTTTGATGGCACCCGAAAACGATTTAAGATTGTTGCTGATTGAAGATCCATTTGGGCATATTAGGGAAAATAAGGATTCTATAGAGATATTGGATAAAATCCTATATTTAATACGTGGCAGATTATCCGTTAATAGAAAAATAATTATAACTAGTAGGCAAGATGTACTTCTTGACGTTTTTAGAAAAAAACAGATTGAAGATTGCAAAATTCAGGATAATGTGTGGATTAATACATCGATTACAAGTACAGAAGAGGCAAAAAAAGTATGGTTACGTTTTTATGGTGAGTCAGATGAAAGTCTCCAAGTTTTTGAAAGATTAAATAGATTTTTTGACCATCATAATGAAACAGTTTTTCTGGAAATTGGAGAAATACGGCATCTTTTATTAAACGTGCAGAATATAAATATATTAATGGATATGTCAACGGATGAAATTATTAAGCAGTCTAGAATCAGTTCCGAAGAAGTCTGCAGGAAAATAAAGTCATATGGAGAAGTACATAAAGATATTTTTATTTTGTTAGGATGTTTTTGCAATACGGTCAGGTCGGTTAATATAAAGGATTTGGCATATATTCTTTGCAGCAATGAAGAAGCGGTTTCAACACGTCAAAGAATGGAAGAAGAAGTAACTGTATCTATAGGAGGAAAACAAAAAAACTCATATATGCATCAGGAATTTCCAATATATGCTCAAAAATTAGAATTGGATAAAGACATAAAAAGTATTCTGCGGATGTTATGTGAAAAGGGGTATATTTACAAAGAACGTATTACGAATGAGATTTACTTTCTTCATCCAATTTATACATATGCAAGTAAATTACTGTTACAGGAAGAGATTGTAGCAGATTGGGATATAGAAAAATATATTAATTATATGCGTAGAGCAATTGGTTCGCTTTCACCAAATGCGGCTTTTTGTAGTTTGTGCCAGTTAGGTCAGGAATTTGGTACAGAACAAATAGTTATAGATTGTATTGCAGAAGGTAGCAAATCGATATTTCCAGCAATCAGGGATGTTTCTATTTTGTATTTGGATCAAAATTTTGATAATTTGAATGAACAGGTGCAGAAAAATTTCATGAAAAATATTAGAAACGGTCGCACAGCAGATAAGTATATGCAATGGAACGGTAACGAATGCTGGTATCAAATGGATGGAAAGCATTATTTGGATTTTTTTAGTATGGACGATTTCTTGGGTAAAGACGTTAAGTTTACATTAGAAGAAATTGAACAACGGGTACGAAATAGAGAAACTTTTAGTAAAAAAGAAATTTATGATATTCTGTGTAGTAGATTAGTGGATGATTTGTCCCGAGCATTTTTAGATTATGCGCTGTTAAGTGATGAAGCAGTCATTCGGAGTAAGGTAGTATTTTATTTGTTTAAAAATTATGCATCAAAATTAGATTTTGAAAAAACGGAGTATTTACAACATTTTGAGAATCACAATGTTGTTTGGGGAATGTTGAAAGGAATGCTTAATAATATAGAAAGCTTCAGTGAAGAAAATATAAAGAAATTGATAATATATTTTCAAAAGCAATTTGAAAGAAAATCAGTATCTATGTATGTCGAAGATTTATTTGATAAGTTTGGTGATGAATATGATAGCAAAGCAATTGAATGGAGAAAATACACTCAAACAGAAAGAGTGAAAATCTGGAAAATATGGGCAGCTTTATTTTCTAAGTGGTTAGTGTGCTTTCCAGCAAAATTTATGGGAATGCATGAGCCACACATGAGATCTAATATGGATCAGTCATTGAGGTATTTAAATAATCAACAGGAGGTTGTTGATATAACAAATGCCTGGATACAATGGATTAAGAATTACTCAAAATATCATAATGTTAATGATTACGGAATGAGCGTTTTGGATTATCTTATTACTGGAACAGAAAGCTCTGCCCATTTACGAAAAGGTATGATTAAAAAAGAATTAAGAGTAAATAGTACAAGCTTAGTAACAGCACATATTTCTCATATAGTGGATCTTTGGGAGATATTGACGGATGAGGAAAGAGAAGACATATGTGAGTATTTGAAAAATGAAATGCGTAGTGACATGAAATGGATGCAGGCTGTTGCGTTAACACGTAAGAAGGTTCCACAGGACATTCAAATAGCCATAGCTGGTAATGTTTTTTTGAACAAAGAACCAAAAGAAATAATAGATGTCTTAAATGAAAAAAATATATTAACTGAATGCTTGCATATTTTTTGTGGTTTTCCTCAGCCGCTGTGGTTTAATGGATATCACCATAGTGGAAACTACTTATTGTGGGATGGAGTTATGATGGAAGTATTAAGGAAACATATTATTGATGAGTGCTATGATATTTCGCTTAGAGAATTCATAGACACGCTATATAATAATGACAATAGATTTGTCAATGGATATGACGTATATAAAGAAATGCTTTCCGATGAAGAAAATAGGAAACAGATTTTTACACGTCTTGCTTATATATCAGTAACTCAGAATCAGGATAATAAAAAAATGTGGGACGAGTTATTACAGGCAGGTTCCGAAGAAGAAAAAAAGCAATATTTTTCGAAAATTAGCGATTTTATAGAACTGGTAGAATATAAAAATATGGACTACAACGGCTTGCTGTGTGAATATGAGTTTAAAGATATCGTCCATTATATATTGCCATGTTTTTCTTCGGATGAACGAATATATAAGTTATCAGATGAAATATTCCTTATGCGTAGAAGGATGCAGGACATAGAAAATAGTATACATATAGAAATAGAAACAGATAGGACAAAGAAACTTAAAGAGTTTTATGAAACGATGGTAGAAAAAACTTATAAAAATGCTCCGCCTAGATTGTTATTTACTAATAAACTAGTGAATTGTACATGTAAAGAAATGGGGGGAGTATCTGATGCAATAGAGAAAGTGTTAAAAAAGAGTCAGAATGATTTTTGGGACAGATATGAGCATGTAAAAGAAACATTTGAAAACAATTGTCCACTGGAAATTCGAGAAGAGTATAGTTTAGAAAACTGGTATGATTGAAATAGTGTTATTTGGAAAGGGAGTAGAACAGGTTAATCTTTATATAAAAAGTGAGAAAAGTAAAACATGTTAAAGCCAAAAGTTTTCTTTTGGAAACTATTGATATTTCTTAGGGTATCGCATATAATATAGTTAAGCCAAAAGGTTTCGTGTGGCGGCACGTAAAAGCTGTACTGCGCCCAGGCAGGGTAATTACTGGGACTATTTGATACTCGGAAGGGTATTACGCCCACACCAGGGAGATACGGTGAGTCCGCGCCGGGGACTCAATGATACCGGCGACGTTTTAGGCATTCGGAAGGGTGTCGCGGCTGACAGCCAGCATAAAACCGCTTTTTAAGATCATGGGCGCTGGATAACAAAAAGTTGTCCAGTGCTATTTTTTTATACTATAGTTATGATTGGGAAAATGTAGATGGGAAAACAACAGGATAGAGAGAACATTGTACAGGAGATTAAAGCGGCTGCTGATCTGTATAGGAAGCACTTAGTAGGTAAAAGATTTTTATATGTATTTGAAGATAGATATATTGAAGTGCTTTATAAAGCTGCTAATTTTAGGCATTTAACAGGTGTGGCTACTAATCTTTCGGCAAAAAAGTTTTATAGTTATGCAGCAAAAAAGATGCTTCAGGCTTCGCAGATATTTTTTACACCGCAGCACCCGTTTTCATTGTGTAAGCGTAAGATTAAGCATATCGGACAGATTGCAACGTTGGCTGGTTCAGAAGGATTTATGCTGGAGGAAATTGTTACAGACACGAGAACTTACAAGTTTGGCACAACAGATCTTAATTTTACTCTGTGTTTAAATAAAGAATATGGTGATAATGGTCAGCAAAAGGGAGATTGTTTTGTAGTAGAATCGCTGCGAGATGAAGATTGTTTCTCTAAAAGTAGAACAGCATATACAGTCACTCATATTTTTTCAACACCAAATGATGCGAAAAAATATATAAATTTGCTGTTTTTAGATGAAAATGCAACGATAGATGATCTTCCAGATGAAATTAAAAACATGCTGGATCAAACCTTATTACATAAATAGAATGGAGATCACAGGTCTTGGAGTATAGAAAAATACTGCAGGACCTTTTTAGAAAAAATTATAAAAGACAGGCATGTTTTTGAAACAAATTTTAACAGAAGTTTTGATGGAAAAGAAGTCAGGATTATTATTTTGCAACCTGTCAATATGTAAGGGATAAATTGGGCGGGACAGAGTTGAACACGTAACCTGTTCCTGTTCGCAAAAGATGAAATGTTACAGAAAGATGAGGTGATAATATGATTGTACCAAGAAAAGTAAAATTTGAGGCGAAGAAAAGGGAAAATGAAAATATTGAATTTCGTACATTTTTAAAATGCAATGCAGATGAAAAAGAATTGGACGAGCAGTTCAAAAAACTTCATGAAGAGTTGTTTGCAAATTACGACTGCAGCAGATGTAGGAACTGCTGTAAGATGTACTGTGGCAGTATTCCAGAAGAAGATTTGGAGAAAGATGCAGAATATTTGGGAATTACGAAAGAAGAGCTTATAAATTCTTATTTGATAAAAAAAGAAAGTGAAAATACATATGTAACCAAGCATCATCCGTGTGATTTTCTGGAAGAAGACGGAAACTGTAAGCTGGGAGAATATAAACCTGAGAATTGCAGGAAATATCCATATACGAATCAGCCAGGACGGTTACAAAGTTTGTACAGTGTATTGGAAGCGGTAGAAGTATGTCCGATAGCATTTGAAATATATGAGAGATTAAAAAAAGAATATGGATTTGGTTATAGAGAATAAATTATGGATAGATAGGGAGCAGAAATGTTATTAAGAGAATATTTGACAGAATATACAAAAGAAGAACTATTAGATCAGGCAAGAAGTTTTGAAATCAGAAAGTGTTCAGGACTCCGAAAAGCTGATTTAATAGATAGAATTGTTGATAATTTTTGTACAGAGGAAATGCTTAGAAGCAGATTAGCATGCCTTACAAAAGAACAGATGGACTTATTTCGGAAAGCTTGTATTTCCCCTACAGCTGTTTCTGTAAATGAAGTGGTAGATGCGATGCAGCTTTACAGATACTGGATCGGATATTTTGAAGAGCCTACTGACAGATTTTGCGTATTTGAAGATGTTGCTGTTGCCTTTTCCAAAATAGATGATGAGGTATTTCGACGGAAGCAATGCAGAAAAGGCTGGATGGTAAAGTGCATACATTTTTTTATACAATATTATGGAATAGCACCGATCGAAGTTATCTATGAAATGTATAGGCAGAAAGTGAAGTGCTCTATAGATGAAATGATAGAAATGCTTTGGGAAATGCCAGTTGATATTGTAGAATCATGTCTTTTTACAATGGACAGACTTGGGATGAAAGGATGCCCAAAAGAGAATCCGTTATACTCAGAAAAAGGAATATTTGTGCATTTACAACTGTTTGAGGATGAAGAATTTGATTATTTACTTCGACAACAAATGGATAAAGATTTTTATATCCCCTCGGCACAGCAGATAGATGAGATATGTAGAATCGGATATGAGGCGAGTTCATCTGCATATAAAAAACTGGAATCTTTTTTCATTAAGAAATTAAGGCTTCCTTATGAGCAGGCAGTGACATGGTGTCTGCAAGTATGGGCAAATAGTTATGAAGGCGAATCACCATCAAAGATTATCAATAAAATGACGGAAGCCAATATTGAATTTGAAGAGAAGATGATAAATGAATTGCTGGAGTTACTTGTGGCGGCACATAACAATACCCGAATGAAAGAGAACAGAGGGTACAAACCAAGTGAAATGGCGAGAAAAATGCCTGTCGATAAAATGCCAACAATTGTTCCGGCAAGTTCTAAAGCAGTAGCAATTTTAAAGGATGCCACACCACAGTTGCAGGCTATGGGGGTGCCGGTTGACTTAAATGGAAATACAGATGTTATCCACACAACAATGTTTCCGAGAGGGCTGAACGAGGAAGCAATAAGAGTAGAAAAGAAAATATATCCAAATGATCCGTGTCCATGTGGCTCAGGAAAGAAATATAAAAAATGTTGTGGAAAGAATAATTGATGCTAAGAAAGGCTTTGGACCAGTTACGAGAGTGGAATGTTTCGTATCCTACTATCTATAAGGCAGAAAATGAGTGGTATTGGGTGCTGTTTTGTGCGTTTTTACACTGTTTCTGTGAACTGTACGGAAAGAATAACACTAGATGGAATGATAAAAATAGATGGACGGGTGATCCGATTCGTACATAGAGATGATTATTTTTGTATTCGTCTGAGGGGCTTGAGAAGAAAATAGGAGATTTTTAAGGTGCAGTTGCAATTTAGTATCATGAAAATTGAGTTGAGAGTGTGTTTATAATTATGCATGGGAATGGAAAACACTATGAAAAATGGAAGAAAACGAAAAAGAAAAAAAGAGATATCTAGTCATGGGAGCAGGATAAATTGTATCAAAGTGATTTTGATAGAGTTCTGTTTGAATAAAAATTTATTTGAATAAAGGAGCAACATAATGATAAAATTTAGACAAACGTCTACTGCTTTTGCTAATAGAAAAACTGCGCCACAGCCTATAGCAGATCATCGCGCAGCGATTTTGTTCATTTTGAATTTTTCAAAAACCGTTTTTCAGCTCTGGTAAATTTCGGAACTTATTTTAGCGCAATAAAAGGAGGAAATAATCTGTGAGTGTACTTACGAGAACGGAACTTGAAAAATTATCGGTCATGTATGAGGGAGATAAAAATAGAGATGCTACGAGTAAAATTCGGGGTTTTTTATTTCAGGACTATGTTGCGATTATGAGCCTTCTTAAAAACCAAGTAAAGTATATCTGTTTAGAATACTTAGAGGATGTAGATGTGTTTTTCGAGGATGACACATTTGAGATTATTCAGGTAAAGTATTATCCAAAAACAAGTCCGAAAATGAAGGAAATTTCAACAGATCTTTACTATCAGTATCTTCGTCTTCAGATGCTTCAGAGCACATTGATAGCAGTTCCTAGACTTTATATTCATACAAATTCTGAGATTAAGGAACTGACGCTTGATAAGATGAAAAAAAATATAGAACTTGAAAATACGCTTCCAGAGTCAGTGATTTATCCAAATGCTGAGGATTCGGTTATCTGGCTGAAAACGAATATTTATTCAATAAATATAAAAGAGGAACAGAAAAAGAGACTTTTTAAAAAGATGGCATCAGAGTCATCGCTGAAAGAGTTTGTTGCTAATTTTGATGTTATTCCCCAACAGGATATCAAACAATACAAAAAGGACTTGATGGAAGCGTTAAGTAAAGCTTATCCAAGTTTTGATAAGGAGGGGAGAGATGAAGAACACCGGCAGTTAATCCTGCTTGGCCTTGCAATTTCATATTTGCAACAGCGTTATGTATTAGATGATCCAGATTTCTCACAGTTACGAGTAGATAAAAAGAGTTTTGATTTGTATATGAAAACTTCTACCATGACGAAGACGGAACAGACTATCGCAAATTATCTGGTTGGCGTTGCGTGTGAGGAATATGGAGAGATTATCAATAATAATGATCTTTCAGGACTACAAACTCATATGTTGAATGTGCTATATAAGAATACAGTACACTGGATAAAGGAAATTGGTAAGACGGTGGATGGTCAATATCAATTATTGAATACATTCAGCATAGGCGATGTTAATGAGGTTTCTGGTTACAGAAAAGCGACAGTAGATGCCCGATTGATTTATATGGCGGAGTGTAAATCAGCCTTTCAGTCTTTTTTAGATTATCTGTGGAAGATTATACTAAACATTTGTCAGGAAAAGATAAATGATGAGACAGAGATTTCTGACCAGTTGAGATGGCTTGATCCTGTTGAGTATATGGATTTATCGGTAACTGATTATATTTGTTTAAATTTTGCTGATGATAAGTATGTAAATCGTAGTGTAATTCTCCCACCAGTAGGTAAGAAATTTAATGGCGCAAGACGAAAAATTGTAGAACGTATGGTAAAGAGTTCGCTAAAACCAGAGAAATGGTTTTTTGAAAATAATAAACTTATTAAAGGTAAAAATTATTATGATTATAGTACAGCAGACGTAATTGAAAATCCTACGGTTGTTAATCTTGGAGAAGATAGTTTTTATGTCGAGTGTATGGAATGTATTGGAATTGATGAGGGTGAATGGGACATAAAGGAGAAGTGTAATGATTGTATATTTGCTGAGAAATGTGTGAAAGAAGGAATCTAGATATGATTTTACAAGAGGAATTTAAGAAAAATGGATATAAAGATATCCTTGTTGGAGATAATGCTTCAAAATGTGATATCGATTTGGGTGATATTTTTGATCAGGATCAAAAGCCAGAAGAGTTATTAAGCATTTTTATTAGCAATCAAAAAGATGAATTGTTTTTCCTTCTCGATGGAAACTTGACGAAAATAGATACTTTATGCGATTACTGGGATGATTGTATTCGTGTATTTACAATTATCAATGGCAAATCAGAAACAATTCATAAGTTAAAATATAATATTGTGCAATTGATTGTTTATTCTGGGGATACTCCAGATAAGAGCAGAGAAGGCAATTTGTTGATATCAAGAAAGATCATTATCAAGGGCGATATGACAGATAGGGATCAGATTGTAATTGATGATGATGATGTGATTGAATTACCATTCCATATGATTCCAGTAGATGCATTTGCACCAGATGTGGAGCAGATGAAACAATTGAGACAGTTGCTTCCAGAGGATGAGGAGCTTTTAGCACTAATGAAAAAAGAGCAGAAAAAAGTGCAAAAAAAAGAAAGAGAAGGTATATGGGATAAATCTTTTGAAGGAAAGGATTTTGAGAAAATTAAGGAGTGGCTGAGAATATGATAATCCGCAAGTTAAAAATGATAAATTTTAGAGGATTTTGTGATAAAACTATCGATTTTCAGGATAAATCGGTTGTGCTACTTTCCGCTGCAAATGGAATTGGAAAAACGACAACTGTCGATGCGATTGAGTGGTGTCTGACGGGCAATATCGGAAGATTAAAAACTGCTTTTGATACTAGAAGTACTAACAGCGATGAACGTAGGATGAATACTAGAGGAATTCTAAAGAACCGAGATGCTGGAGCAAAAGCGAAAGTCAAGGTAATTCTCTGGTTATTGGACGGAGAAAAGGAGAGAATTCTTTGCAGAGAGCAGACAAAGGATGAATTAAATCCTGAGTTATCTAAGATTATGATTGATAAGAATGAAGAAATGGCGAAAGCATTTATTCAGGAATATGTAGGAGATAGTTTCTATAATTTTCATTTTTGTGATGTTCAGAAAGCAATTAATGTCCAAAGCAGAAAGAGAAAGGATTTGAAGGATTTCTTTGGTGAGTTTATAACGAATTACGATGAACAGAAACAGATTGCAGAGAATCTGGATATTTTTGCAGAGGACGTGGAGCGCTATATTGAGGATAAGGGAAAACAGAAGGTACCGCAGGAGGTGATTAAAAATTACGAAGAGCAGTTAAAAAAGGCTTATGAGGATGCAAAAGTGATTTCGTATCCCCAGACGATTTTCTATCCGGATGAAAAGAAAGAGATTACGGATCTTAATAAAGAGGAATTAAGGGCGCAAAAAGCAGAAGTGGAAAATTGCGGTTACCATATAGTAAAAGAAGAACTTTGTAAACTTGTAGAAAATGAGGCTTTAAAGAGTCGGCAGTCTGTTATAAAAAAAATAATTTCTTGCTGGGAGACGAAGGGAGAGTCTATTCAACGTGCAGTAAATGTAGGATTTTCGAAAAATATAGATACGATTACAATTCGTGAAAAGAAGCTTAGAAAATTAAAAGAGTTGTCTTTTTTAAAGGATACGATTTTTCGAGATGGGGAAACCTTGCTTACTTTAGAAATTGATGGATTTACGAAAGCTGATTTCGATGTGGATAAGAAGACAATTGAAGAGAAAGAAAAAAATGTGAAGGATCTTTCCGACGAGATTGAACTACTTTCCAAGAATAATAGGATGTTGAAACTGCTATCTTCTCTTTCCGCAAATAAACAAACGGTGATTGAATATAGAAATGATACTTTCAAAGAAAATGGTTCTGTTCGATGCCCTGTTTGTGGTTCAAAGACATTTTCTACCATGGAAGAATCTTTGATACTTAAGGAAGCTGATGAGTATATCAAGCAGAATGGAGAAGTTGTAAAGGAAAAAGAAGCGAATAAAACTTTGTTACAGACGGAGATTGAAACTCTTTATCAGAAAATCATTAATCGTACAAAAAGTGTAGTAAACAAAGTGAAGGAAACGTTAGAAAAAGAAATTAACAATCTGAAAATTCTAAAGGATGAAACGCAACCATATTTTGATGCGGTTAAGGTATTACAGCAGTCTGGACAAGAAATCAAGGTAGAAGAAATAACAGAAGAAAAGGTCAAGGAATTACTGGTACATGTAGAGAAAAAGCTTTTGAGGGAAACTGAAGAGCAAGAAGTGAGGGATGCTTATCAACAGATTCTAATGGTTTTAGGATACAAGTTTGAAAATGAGACGATACAACAGACATATGAAAAAGTAAAAAATCTTATTACCAGATCTTATGAGGTAACAAATTTTTCTTATGAGTTGTTTGTATCAAAGCTTAATTCTATTGATAGTATTTTGGCAAATCAGATTTTATGTGATCTGAAAAAGAAATTGAAGGAAGGTAATGAGAATAATAAAAACCTTGATTCTGAGATAAAAGAACTTCAGACATTGAAAAATATTGCAACTCAGAGAGCAAGAGATATCAGAATGCTTGTGGAGGAACTTTCACAAGATGAGTACAAAAAAGTAGGTCCGGCTCTTAGTAAGTTCTATAATAAACTGGCAAGATTTAATTCTAGTGAGGGAATCAATATTGTTCAGGAAAATGGGGGGATATCGTTAGTAGATGATAAAGATAAAAATATTGTTAATATTTTGAGCAATGGTCAAATCAGTGTCTTTATGCTAGCTCATTTTTTTGCGGGTATCAATGCAAGAAATGATTGTGAAAAGATGAAGGTATACTTTATCGATGACTTAACAGCTTGTATGGATGATGTAAATATGCTTGCATTCATGGATTTGCTCAAGTATCAAATGACATCAAAAGCAACTATGGAGCAATTATTTTTCATAACCTGTGATGAACGTATTAGTAAGTTGCTAAAATATAAGTTAAGTGGACGTGGGATAGAACTATGTGAACTTTTGGAAGCAGATTTTGCGTAGGAGTGGAGATATATTAAGTATACTTTAATATGATAGTAAAAACAGAAGTGATAAAAGTTTTGCATTCTGGATTTATAAAGATACTTTGGGGAAAATTTATAACGATGGAGAAGGTATTATAATTAGATGTGCAAAGATATGGATTGTGATATTGTCAATATTAGCAGTCTGAAAATTTTATCAGCATTGCTCACAAAGCATTATAACAGAAAAGTAATCCTTTTGATTGATGAATATGATATGCCGCTTGTGCAGGCTTTTGAACAAGACTATTATGAGTCGATGATTATACTGATGAAAAGTTTGTTTGAACAGGCATTGAAAACTAACGATAATCTGAAACTTGCAGTGTTCACAGGATGTTATTTGGCATATCACCTACTCTTTTACTATAGAAATAAATTCATTTTAGTTACTAAGGACTAAACATAATTATGGGCAGATGCAGTATTAAAAAAAACTGTCATACTAGAGAACCCCGTTTTGGATTTTGTGACTTTCCAAAACGGGGATTAAATTTTTCAACTGTGTTGTTTTTAAAGGTCCGGTGTAGTGAATTCCTATGTTTCTTTTATGCCTCTTTTTTATTAGGACAGTTTTTGGTGTCTGTTTTCGGCTTCATAGACCAGAATAGGACATTCATGAGAATTACAATCAGTAATACGGCAGCTAAAGCCACCCAGAATCCCATGTTTAGACCAAGCCATTCCGTAGTTCCAAAAAGTGTCATCCAAAGTTCTTTCCAGTTCATTGTTGCACCTCCTTAAAGCAATTCGCCAAAATGACGGACATAAGCCTTTTTCAAGCTTGTTGCCAAAACCATATACAATAAGATACACGGAAGCAGATATGCAAAGTATGCTGCTGGCAGTGCCACAAACCCAAGAAGCTTTCCAAATATCGTAAATGGTATGACGGTTAGAATCGTAATCCCTGTCATTGTAAGGAATGTCACAGGAGCAGATGCCCGGCTCTGGATAAATGGGAGCTTCGGTGTACGAATCATGTGAATCACTAATGTCTGGCTCCACATAGATTCTACAAACCAGCCAGCCTGGAACATTCCGATATACTGTGTCTGCATCGCCGTCAGCTCTGTTCCGCTAAAATGAGCCGGCAGGTCATTGAACAGGATACCCTTGGATACAAAGAATGGGCAGAATACAAAGTACATGAAAATGTATGTGGTAAAATCAAAGATGGAGCTGGTTGGACCGATCCAGATCATAAAACTGCCTACACTGGAGGCATCCCATTTCCGTGGTTTGGCAATAAACTCTTCATCTACATTGTCCCATGGGATTGCTGTACAGGACAGGTCGTAGATCAGGTTCAGGAAAATCAAATGTACACTTTCCATTGGCAGGAATGGTAGAAGAGCAGAAGCAGCCAGCACAGAAAACATATTTCCAAAATTGGAGGAAGCCGTCATTTTGATGTATTTGATCATGTTGGCATAGGTTTTCCGACCTTCAATGATGCCTTGCTCCAAAACCATCAGATCTTTTTCTAAAAGAATGATGTCTGCCGATTCTTTAGCCACGTCTACCGCTGTATCTACGGAGATTCCGATGTCCGCAGATTTCATGGCAGCAGCATCATTGATTCCATCACCCATAAATCCAACGGTATGACCATTCTCACGAAGAACAGAAACAATACGGGCTTTCTGCTCCGGTGTCAGTTTCGCAAATACATCGGTGGTTTCTGCCGCCCTGGCAAGTTCCGCATCATTCATGTGTTCCAGATCAGAACCCAGGAGCATATTGCGGACCTTCAGCCCGACCTGTTTACAGATGGTTCGGGTTACTTTTTCATTATCACCTGTGAGGATTTTGGTAAGAACCCCATGGTTTTTCAATGCCTGGATAGCATCGGCAGTAGATTCTTTCGGCGGATCTAAAAATGCCAGATAACCAATCAGCACCATATCGCATTCATCTTTAACACCAAAAGCTCCTACTGGAGATGGGTTGCTCTTTTGGGCGATAGCCAAAACACGAAAGCCTTTTTCATTTAATCCATCTACAGTTTTCAAAATCCGGCTCCGCACTTCATCACGCAGAGGTTGTACATGCCCGTCACATTCTGCAAAGCTACAGATCGAAAGCATTTCTTCCACAGCACCTTTTGTTACCATCTGTGTCTTTCCGTTTTTATCCTGTACCACAGTGGATAAACGGCGGCGTTTAAAGTCAAAGGGAATCTCATCCACCTTGACGTAGGTTTCGGACAGGTCAATCAGACGTTTATCTGCCGCTTCCATCTCCTCTGTTTTATGGATAATAGCCAGATCCATGAGATTTTTATATCCTGTCTGAAAGTAACTGTTCAGATAGGCATGGCGAAGGACTCTGGTATCATCTTCTCCGTTTACATTTAGATGATATTCCAATACCACCTTATCCTGTGTCAGTGTCCCCGTCTTGTCTGTACAGAGGATATCCATAGCACCAAAATTCTGAATGGAATTAAGGTTTTTTACAATGGTTTGCTTTTTACTCATGGAAACAGCGCCTTTTGCAAGGCAGGTGGTTACAATCATCGGAAGCATTTCCGGTGTGAGTCCTACTGCAATGGAAATCCCAAATAGGAAAGCCTCCAGCCAATCCCCCTTTGTAATGCCATTCACAAAGAATACCAGCGGAACCATCACCAGCATAAAACGGATCAGTACCCATGACACAGCATTGACACCTTTCGTAAAACTGGTTTCCACGGCTTCTCCGGCAACAGCAGCGGCCATAGAGCCAAACAGCGTATGATCGCCAACACAGATAACAACAGCCGTTGCACTTCCGGAGATTACATTACTGCCCATAAATGCAATATTGGTGTAATCCGTTACACTGTCCTTATGTGGGCTTACATGAGGGAGCTTTTCAACCGGCTCACTTTCCCCGGTAAGGCTTGCCTGGCTGACAAATAGATCTTTTGCATCCAGGATACGGACATCTGCCGGAATCATGTCCCCAGCAGATAAATGGACAATATCACCTACCACCAGGTCATCCATGGGTATCTCTGTTTTTTCCTGTCCTATGCGGGTGACGGTACAGGTGGTTGTGATCATTGCAAGCAGCTTTTCCGCCGCATTTCCGCTGCGGGATTCCTGCACAAAGCGAAGGGTACCGGAAATAAATACCATAGTTAAAATGATAACGACTGTTAAAAAATCAAAGTCCTCTGGTACGCTTCCAAAGAGTGAAAAATACGGGAAAATCATATCCGTAATCGTGGAAACAAAAGCAAGGCAAAATAAAATAGCAGTAAAAGGGTTGATAAATGCACCCGCAACACGTTTTGCCAGGGATTTCTTTTTTTCGTGGGTGACTTTGTTCGTACCGTATTTGGAACGGTTTACGGATACGGTATCTGCTTCTAACCCCCTAAGTGTGGTATGAAGGATTTTTAAAACCTCTTTTACCGGGTTGGTTGCTGCAGATTGGATGCGACGGTTCTGTTCGTCACGGATGACTGCCTTTTCTACAGTCTGGCGAACAGCCATACGATTTTCTTTTTTGTTCATTGGTCTTACCTCCTTGAATTTTTGTAGGGGCAAGGAAGATTCTATGAGGGACACGGAATCTGTGGACACTCATACAATATTCTCTGCCTTCGTGGACTGCCTTCAGAGTCCATGTCTTTCACCTCACAATCTTTAAAAGCTATCTATGTAAAACCGTAATGGGAATTACGGTCTGTGGTATCGGTTGCTTTTTTCGATATACCAGACATCTAAGCCGGCAAGTATCATCCATGCAATCACTGCAGATACAAACCAGTGGTTTGAAAATAAGGGCAAAAATCCTTTTACCAGAAAGATGGTACCGTTTAAGGTAATGATTCCTCCGATATTACGGCAAAGTGGGACAATTCGAAGTTTATCCTTCTCTTTTTGCGGCATATTTTTCCATAGGGAAAGATGAAGGTATCCTTTTCCAAAGGCAAACCAAAGACCGGCAAAGGTAAATAGGAATCCAAAAAAAATGCAGGTAAAGTCCATTGTCTGATCCTCCTTTTAGTGATAGAAGCGGTTGCTTCGTTTTGTCAGTTTCAAAAGTTTGGTGATAAGTACAATCATGGTGGCAGCAAGAATAACCCAGACCACAGCACTTACCTGATACCAAAACTGAAAGATAATCATTCTATATCCAGAGAAATGCCAGCCCAGATAGCTGCATAGGATTGTAAATATGGGGTAGGGAGCAAAAAGGATTGCCCCTTTCAAATCTTTTCGTTTTCTCTTCAATTGCAACACCTCCCAATTGGCATGAATCATTACCGTATTTGTGGTACGTTTCTTTGACCACGAAAAGTATATAAAAAACAGCCGGGGAATCCTATGGCTAAAGTCTTGCGATTTTCTTGCGATTTGGCAAGAAAATAGACGGGCTGAAACTAAAATGGTCTCAGTCCGCCTTTCTCATAACTCATCATTAAATTTGTAACCAATCCCCCAGATCGTTAAAATGTATGTGGGAGAATCCGGGGCAGGTTCAATCTTTTTTCGCAGTTTCCGGATAAAAGCCATGATGTTACTGTTATCCAGAAGATAATCTTCCTCCCATACTGCACGGTAAATCTGTTCTTTTGTAAATACTTCTCCACGATTCTTAGCAAGAAAATATAAAATATCGAATTCCTTTGGTGTCAGGCTGATTTCAGAACCTTTCATCAGGACTTTCCGGCTCCTTGGATGAATTTCCAGATCACCGATCAGAAGTTCATCCGAGTGTACACCAATAGCCACCTCTGTATCTTCTAAGGCTCCTAATAACAGCGAGGATACTTCACCGCTTATCATGTCCTGAATACCGGAAAGCAGCTCTTTTGTATAAGCACTTTCCGGCGGTTCCCTTAATAATTTTTCCAAGAGCCAGATTTCAAGGGTATGATCCATAGGAATATAACTGATATTCTTTTTCATCATGAACGCCTCCTTTAAATTAACTCTTGATATTTATTCT
>OBKF01000261.1_pt1 | contig 32077 bp, 25 predicted proteins | sample 1481561 | NCBI WGS metagenome assembly OBKF01 (sample SAMN00265068, study PRJEB22529) | human gut metagenome
AAAAAGCGTGTAATTGAGGTGGACCCCCTCCACCTCAATTACACGCTTGAACCGAAATGTAAAATATATTACCCTGATAATCAGATACGCAATAACGGAAACTCTATGGATTGATACCATAAAGCTCCCGTTGTTTTTATTTTCTCAAGAAGCAAATTTCTATAGCAATATTTGTATTGTAGGTCGGTAAGTCGAAAAATAATTGAGTTACCGATAAGGAATGTGGACAATATCTAAAAAATAGTATTCATATTAACCATTCTCAAACATGTATTTTGGATGTCAGACTAACAATTTATTTAGCAAATCATCATTTATTTGAATCCTTTTTGTATCTTTGCATTTGAAAAATCATCAAAATTTCAAAGGTGAATGACTAATGAATATTCTATAGATGGTATTACTCTTAGGCAACGCATAGAAGCGATGCCAGAAGATTGCATTCTGTTTCGGTCTGATTTCCCTGAATACCACACAGAATTTGTGGGAAGCATTTTGTCTGAGTTAACGACTGAAGGTATACTTGTTAAAATTGCACATGGAATATATACCAAACCGAGGAAAAGCAAATTTGGAGTTGTATTGCCATCGGTTGATAAGGTGGTACAGGCGATTGCAACTAGAGATAACGCAGAGGTATTGCCATCAGGCATGACAGCTCTGAATGCACTAGGATTATCAACTCAAGTACCAATGAATTACACATACCTTACTACAGGAAGCGAGCGAACTGTAAACTTATCCAATAGGAAAGTAGTATTAAAACGAGGTGTACCCAAAAATTTCTGTTATGGTACTCGCCTCATCTCTTTACTTGTTCAGGCTCTTAAAGCTCTGAAAAAAGAGAATGTAGGAGATAGTGAATTGAATGTCATCCGACAATTGGTGTTTAAAGAAACTGATAAGGATACCCTTGTTAAAGATGTAGATATGATGCCTGCATGGATGAAGAGAATTATAAAGCCAATGATAACCGCTTAAAATAGATTTAGATTATGGGAAAACTGTGGTTAAATAATGAGATAGTGGACCGTTTAGCGATGTTACAGCAGACGGAGGTTGGACATCCTGGCGTTAATCAGGTAGCTATAGAAAAGGATTGGTGGGTAACAGTTACACTGAAGGCTTTATTCCAAACAGATTGCCGTGATTCTTTAATATTCAAAGGCGGAACGTCGCTGTCTAAAGGTTTTAATATCATAGAACGTTTCTCAGAAGACATTGACTTGGCAATCAGCCATTCATTCTTTGGCATTGAGAAGACTGGTAAAAGTCAGCGTGAGAAATTACGCAAAATGTCACGAGCGTATATCCATGAAACCCTTTCTGCTCAATTAGATACCAACCTGAAAGAAATGGGAGTTTCTGGTTACACTATAGAGAATGTTTCTCAGGTTCAAGATAAGGATGGAGAATGGCGACCGATAGATTCAGACAAAGATCCTACGGTAATTCTATTACACTATCCGTCAATTCTTGAGGATACGATAAATTATATTCCTCCACGTGTAAAGATTGAGGTTAGTTGTCTTTCAATGGACGAACCAACGGAATTACGACCAATTCGCTCTCTAATAGGTGAAAGTTTTGATGGAGAAGATACTGATGCAGATAGTTTTGTCAGAACAGTAGTTCCTACTCGCACCTTCCTTGAGAAGTTATTTCTTTTGGCAGAAGAATTCCAAAAAGAAAAACCAAGAAGCGTACGAATGTCACGACATCTGTATGATTTAGAAAAACTGATGGATACGGAGTATGGAAAAGAAGCCTTGTCGAATAGAATTCTTTATGATGCCATAGTTGAACATCGTAAAACTTATTATGCCTTGAAGTATGTAAATTATGATTTACATGCCCCATCAACAATTAGCTTTACAATACCTGAATCGCTTATGGAGGCGTGGCAAGATGATTATACCGATATGAGGCGTTTCTTCATTTATGGTGAATCTTTAGAGTATGATGCGCTCATGCAAAGAATAGAGGAACTACAAAAACAAGTTAGGATATTGTGCTAAATATAAATTAAACATCAAAAGTATTGTGTTATGAGAACTCTTTATTTAGATAATTATAAAGGATTTGTAAAAACGTTTATACCATTCTTAGATGTAAACTTTTTTGTTGGAGAGAATAGTACAGGCAAGACGGCTGTATTGAATCTATTAAATATTCTTAGTTCCCCAAATTTTTGGATTTCACCTGAATTTAATAATGAGACCGTTGAGCTTGGATATTTTGATGAAATTGTAAATCAATGTTCGTCAGATAAAACTTATTTTGTCATTGGAATTGAATTCAAAGAAAAGAAAAGTAAAAATGCTCCCAAATATTTTTGGATGAAATTCAAGAAACGGAATAGTCTTCCATATATAGCTGAGTATATGACATTGATAGGTGATAAAAGTGTATTAGTTACTATGCATGCATCATCTGTTTATTATCAGACTATAGATTATAATGGAGAAAAATTTCCTGATTGGGTTTTAACGTATGATAATTTTGTCGGACAAAAGAAAAGACTTTCAACTACACAATTTTCTAAAATGCCACCCTTAGGTATCCTTAGAAATATTATCGAGATGGAGATTAGAGGAGATTCTGAAGACAAGCCAACAAATGGTATAATAATAACACCTATATTCAATAGGTTATTATGGCTTGCACCAATACGTGCAAAAGCACAACGTACTTATGAGTCATTTAAGCAAGCTTTTTCTCCAGAAGGTGATCATATTCCAAATATTTTAAGAACAATCATGACTTCTCGCAATAAAGGAAAAGAGAGTAGCATTGTTGACGCTTTAATTAAATTTGGAAAGGAAAGTTCTTTGTTTGATAATATTCAAATAGATGAATATAGTAAAGCAAAAGGAGCACCATACGCTATTAATGTTTTGTATAATTCGTTGCCTATAAGAATAACTAATGTAGGTTATGGTGTATCACAAGTTATGCCATTGATTGTAGAAATAGTAACATCAAAAGGTGATATGTTTGCTATTCAGCAACCTGAAGTTCATTTGCATCCAAAAGCCCAAGCTGCCTTTGGAGAACTAATATATAATTCTGTCATTGAAAATAAAAACAAATTCATTATTGAGACTCATAGTGATTTCACAATCAATAGATTTAGATATAAGTTATCTCAATCAGAAGAAAAAAGTAAGATATCGGGACAAATACTCTTTTTTGAAAGGCATAATAAAGGGACACAAGTAACCCCAATAGTAATAAAAGAGAATGGGCAGTATCCAATAGATATGCCTGAAACGTATGGGAACTTTTTTATTGACGAAGAACTAAAAATGCTAGAAATATAATTATGTGTGTAATTGTTGATACAAATTGTTTAGCATCTGTTTTTGAGCGCAAATCAGAAAAGCATCCTCAATTTGCTCCAGTACTAGAATGGATAATCTATGGCAAGGGGAAATTGATATATGGTGGCAGTAAATACATCAGTGAGTTAAGAAAGGCAAGTAAATATTTCAAGATAATAAATCAATTAAAGAAAAAAGGAAAGGTTATTTGTGTAGATAAAGAGCGGGTTGATAGAGAACAAAAGCGTATTGAAAAGGAAATAACTGATAAAGATTTTGATGATCCTCATTTACCAGCTATAGTCATCGTTTCAAAATGTAAAGTAATTTGTTCGTGTGATACACGTTCTGTTAAATTTGTAACCTTACCTCAGCTATATCCGAAAGGAATTGATGTTCCAAAGTATTACACAAGTAAAAGGAATATAGATTTATTATCAGATAAGTATGTTCATGATTGTTATAAACCATTGAATAAGTGTAATAAGAGTGACCAAGAATCTATAGTGAAATTATTAGCGTAATAAAGTTTTATTAACACTATCTTATGGATTGACATAGCAATAGCCTGCCGGAGTGCAGGCTATTGTTGTATTTAGATGCTTTGTTCGATGATTTTTATTTCAGCATCGGTTAGTTTATAAATGTCATATACAATTTTATCAATCTCTTTCATTTTGATACGGAGTGTTTCATAGTTATTCTGCTGTGCTGCTAAAATTGCCTCTTCCACCAATGCGGTAAATGTACTGTAATCATTTGTGGTTTTTATTGGAATTGAGTGTAATTCATAGCCACCAATAGTTGGCATTAAATATTTCTTACAATACCAAAAATTAATCAGCTTTGAATTTAGCAACCCACACAAATATTTCAGTGGAGTTTTCCCATCCCAGGTAGAATAATTAGAGACATTGGTAGTGTCCAAGAAATAATTCTGTTGATTATCATAAGCCACAAGTAATTGACGGGAGCTATTAACCCTTTGCGTGACAAGCTTTTCTGGAACATCAAAGAATTCTTTTGTGTGTGGTACACAGCCCACTTTTTGCCTCATCAAATCGGGTCTATACCAAATATATTCTCCATTCCAATTTAGTTGATACGCTTTTAAATTTCTACCTCTATAGACTTTTTTACAATCAGAATTTCTTTGTTCGGTTATTATAAATCTTTTATCATCACTTGTTTTAATGCCACGAGAAAATCTTATAAAATCAGATAGAGGCAAAGCCCCCTCTTCTATCTTCTTGAAAATATTTTTTCTAAAGAGGATGATGTTGTATCAATAATATATGCTGGAGAAGCCAATATTTCTTCCGTGATTATGCTTGAATTTAAGGTAAAATCACTATTGAAAATATTTATAAATGAATTCTCTTCATAACGATTAGCTGCTAACATTATGAGAGGTTGTACTATTGCGTCAAAGACGCCCATGTCAAGATTAACAATCTGTTTAACGCTATGGCGTTTGAATAATATTTCTCTTAATTTTGAAAAACTATCAGTCGCTTTCCATGTGTGTGGAACTATATATGTAATTATGCCGTTATCATTTAAGATATTAAAACCAAATTCAATAAAGAAAGCATATAAGTCACATTTATTCTTTGTTGAGTAAAACTTTTCTTTAAGAATGGTTCTATACTCTGCAGATTTGATATTTGCGAAATTTACATACGGTGGATTGCCAATAACAATATCAAATCCTTCTTTATCGTCTCGGTTAAACACATCACTAAACCAAGTGTGCCAAAGGAAGAATTTATTATTCTCAGCAAGATTGATTGTTCTCAGTTCTCTGAGTATTTCAGGGTTGTATGCTTGTGCTTTCAACTGTTCGTTAATGGTATCAGAAATCTCTTTTTGCAACTTAACTTTTCTGTCGTGGTCGCTACAAGAGTAGTATGAAGATAGCAAGTGTGAAACAGTCTTTTGCAAACGATTCTTCTCATCATCGAAAAGAGAAAATTCGCACTTATCTTTCTTGTATTCCTTTTCGTATGTCAGTTTACTCAAATCCACCCCCATAAAACTCTCGATAAGCGAGTTACCTTGCATAATCTTATAGTCGAGGTTGGGCAATGGCGATGGAGTCTCTTCATCTACTACGATTGAAAGCCAAAAACGCAGACGGGCAATGTCAACAGCACCCTTCTCTATATCCACACCATAGATATTGTTTTGGATAATGCTCTTCTTAATCTCTGCACGATCGTAATGTTCTCTACTCAACACCTCACGACAATGCAACAACTCATTGAGTAAGCCCATAGGGAATGCTCCCGAACCTATGGCTGGGTCACAAATCTTAACCTCTTCAAGTGCAGTGAGAAGTTTAGACTTCTTGTTCTCCGGAATGTCGACCACACCCTCTTCAGGAGAAAGAACGAACTGGCGAATCTTATCTTTTGCGACACTTGTATTGGTTTCGAGGTAGGCAATAAGTGATTCCTGGCACATATAGCGTACAATCTCTTTGGGAGTGTAGAATGCGCCTTTATCTTTGTTGTCTTCGAGTAGGTTCTCAAAAATTTTACCCAACATTTCAGGATCGACACCCACTTCGGCATCATTAGGGTCGTTCTCATCAATGGTAAAATTGTATTCACTGAAGAATTGGAACAGGCGTTTGAAGTAATCGGCAGGGAAACGGCTCTCTGGTTCATCTTCCTCATCACGCTCAAATAATCCACCATTGAGGTATGGAATATCTTTCCACTCATTAAGTAGCGATTTATCCCAACCATAATCGGTAAACAAGGCTTCACGCTCGGCTGGTTTAGTGTTCAAGATACCAAAGAATAATGGTTCAAGTACCGAGTCAAGATAATCGTTCTTGTATGCTGAGTTCTCAAACATATTCTGCATATAGTTGAGGTCTCCACACATCCACCCTTTGCGTTGCAAGAAGTGTAGGAATGTGATTCGTCCCATCATCTTCTTTACATAGTCACGAATCTTCTTTTCGTTATGGTCAAATGCCTGCATCAATGCGGCATTAGGCTTACCAAGTACCTTTTCTTCCCATTTACTACCAACCTTAACGAAACGCTTACCTGTAATATATTGGATAAAATCAGCGTATTGTTCACGGTACTTATCGAAGAACTCATCAGAGAGAGCTTCAACCGAGAAGGCAGTATTCAGATTTTCAAACGATATGCCTTTCTTCTTCAAGAAATTGAAACGCTCAATAGGTGTTCGGTATAACAGATTATCACTACCGAAAACATATGTATATCGCTTGGGCGATGTTGCTTCACCCTTAATATCACAAATGAAAGACAAACGCCAATGGTCGCCACTATCAAACACCACCAACGCTGCATCAAACTCTCCCCAAGTGGGATTAATGAATGACTTTACGAGATTGCGAAGCCCTACACGCTTGTTGGCGACAGAGCCTTTTGTTATGTTATATTGGAACAAACCTATGCGGTAACTATCAGTAGTGTCTATATTTCCCAAATAGTAGCCCTCATCCGAAGTATTCTCAATGATTCTTTCTGGCTTCTCTTTCAATTCGCTTGCATTGAAAAAGTGTTGTAAGAAACTATACCACTGTGCCAAGTTGAATGATGATTGGAACAGATTTCTCAAACTATCGGGTGTATATACGGTTGCCATAGTAATATTGGGTTATGGTGAGTGGTTTATTTGAAACTCTCTGAAATAATGATTTGTGGATTGGAAATATCTTGAGCATCGTGGCGTTGCTCCTTGTTCATTGTCTGATACTCGCCAAGCAATTCCGAAATTTTGTTTTGCAGGATATACTCGTCCTGCTTCATCTTTGCACGGTCGTTCTTGTACTCTCGTGACAAGGCTTTCAGATAGCGTGGCAGTTGGGCATAGATACCCTCATTGATATACCCCATCAATACATCGCATTGGGATTTCAGCTCACTATCAGTTGTTATCTGCTTGATAGTACGCAAGAACTTATTGGCTTCGAGCGAAGTCTTGTCAAGGTCGGTGCGATTGATTGATGATGTATCGGCAGCCTCTACATATTCGGTCGTATATTGAGCCAACGCACTATTTACATGCTTGTAATGTTGCTCCTCATTTGCGAATGGCACAGGCTGTTCTTCGGGCTTAGCTTTGAGATATTTTACTGCTTCGAGGAAGTCTATGACCTCTACACCTGTTGGAGTAGCCAAATAGAACTCGGTCTTAACATTAGAAGAGACGAAGATTACTGACTTCCCACTATGTTTTCCTGTATCACGCATTACACGACTCTTCATTGGCAGAGCCTTGATTTTGCGATAGAGTTCACGATTGCTGTTGTAGAGTTCACGCACCTCACGCAAAAGAGCAATCTTCTTGTCGATGCTGTCCTTTACATTGTTGTCGAACATCTGGAACTCCTTTACAATCTCCTCTTTAGAATAGATTTGAGCATCTTCACCAAATGCCGAATGGAAACCTTGCAACTTGACAAGGGCATTCTTGTATAACTGAATTTCCTTGTCGCCCTGTTGAGATGGGTAGAACATATAGTTGTAGATATTCGGAGCAACTGAGCCGATACGATTTACACGACCAATACGCTGCATCAAACGAGTGGCATTCCAAGGCGAATCATAATTGACAATCACATTGGAACGATGCAAGTTCACACCTTCCGCCAACACATCAGAGGTAATAATGATGTTGTACTTCATAGAATCACTGTCGAAATTGGCATCGAAGTTCTCTTTGATGGTCTGCCCCAAACGGTTGCGGTTTGCGGCTGTTACCATCAATACATCGGTACGACCAATCTCATTTGTAAGTCTATCGTACAAATAGTTCAGTGTATCCACGCTCTCGGAGAACAGCACCAATTTACCCGATGGATTGATGGTTGTATCGAAGAATACATTGGTAAGGTTCTCACGAAACTTATCAAACTTTGGATCATCATTCTCTTTTGCCCAATCCGCATTGAGTTGCTCCAATATCTCACGGTCATGGTGGAGCATTTCAAGAAATTCAGAAGAGAAAGCATCAGCTGAGAAGAGAATATCCTCGGCTGCATATCCCTTGGTAATGGCATACTCGATGATTTCGTCAAGTTCCATATTCTTTGCTTGAAGGTCTTTCACTTTCAAGTCGGGTGCAATGATTACTTTGTCCTCATCGAACATCTTAATCATATCGGTCGTGATACGAAGGAGTGTACGAAGAGACTTCTTGAAGGCATAGAAACTGCTCTCCAAACGCTTAACCATATGTACACGATAGATGGCAGCCAATGTTTGACCGATGTGTACAGCGTTCTTATACTTGTTACGATATTCAGGTTTTAGGAACTCAACGGCACGATAACGGGCATAGGTCAATCCTTTGCCCTCAGGATTCTCGTCAGTTTTACCATCGGTCAGTTGTTTCAAAGTCTCGTAAAAACGATTGCTTGTATCGGAGTCCATCACATACTCCAATTCATTAGGTGGTAGGATATTGGGGAAAATGATACCCTGCGACTTGATGTCTGCCCTATAATCGGGGTCATTTAGAATGTTATTGCGTGTACGGCGAACTGTTACCTTGTCAATAACCTTACTGCGTATCTGCTCATAGATTTTATCCACCTCAGAGGTTACATCACGCTGATCACGCTCGCGCATCAGTCGTCTATAATCCAAGATATGTTCAGAGAAGAAACCTTTGAGGTTAGGGACACCATCAATAGTGCAGCTTTGACTATTCTGGAACAGCAACAACTGATTTTGTAAATCATCTGGACGGTTGTTGAGTGGGGTTGCAGAAAGGAGCATCACTTTCTTCTGCGAACTCTTCAACAAGCCCATATTTATACAAGGCGACTTGCAGATTTTCTGCAATTCATCATACTTGCCCGAACTATCGCTACGGAATCCATGTGCTTCATCGACAATAACCAAGTCGAACTCCTCTTTGTCCTTGTAGTTGTCTTTACCTTCAATAACCTTTGACAGACTGCCATTAGTGATAAATTGTGCTTTCTTGTAGATACCGAACAACTTGAATGTATTTCGCCAATTGTCTTCCAATGCAGGAGGATATACAACAAGGATATTGGTATTCTTACCGTTAGCCTCTACGAATCGTTTGGCAATCATTGTTGCAATCATAGTCTTTCCAAGACCTACAACATCGGCAAGGAATAATCCATTATGTTGCATCAGCATCTGATAGCCTTGAATAACAGCATCTTTCTGATACTTCAGATCCTTGACACCATCGGGCAACTGAATGGAGAAATCATCTTCCACTTGGTCACCAAAAGTATCGATAAGCACTTTGATATATAATTCATATGGCGTTGGCTGATAACCTAAGTATGTTTTCTTCTTGTATTCTTCAATATCCTCTGCGGTCAAAGGAATAGCCTCATTCCATAATGTCCAAAACTCATCAGAACAGTACTTGACATCGTCATAGTCTTTCATTGCCACATTGAGTTCGTACTGTGGCGGTTGTTTGATGCCCAGGCCAGAATCAGAGATATTGGAAGAACCCATTATTACCCAACCATCACTATGCTCGCTATGGTTTTGTGGTAAGCATAAGTAGAATTTGGCGTGTAGATTTTTCGTTGCGTGAATACGCATCTGCAAACGTCCCGAAACAAGGTCTTCGCACATCTGCAAGATTCCTTCTTCAACTTCGGGAGAATATTGGGCATTAATAATATCCTCTTTAAAACCGTTGTGGTAGATTTCCTTTGCTTTGTCCTCATCGGCAAGCATCAAAAGAGCCTTGTTATGCTTACGGAAAATATCATCAATGTTGATACCAACCAAGATTTTAATCTCTGATATATCTCCCAATTCTTTACGCAACTTGAAGTACCCAGATGAACGAAAGAAACCCACGACAGCCAAGAAGCGGTCAAACGTTGCCATCTCCGATGCAATACCTTTCAACTTATCGAAAAGCGTATTGCCAAGTCCATTATTGAAAAACTTTGTACTCATAATTCTACGCAATACAAAACCTCTATATTCAAATGCTTTTTATGTTACTGGTGGGAATCTCTTTCTATGAGATTTTCAAAAAGAAACTCAGGTTAAGAATCAGCCAGTTACAATGATGGCATCAATGTTTTATGCGTGCAAGAGAAGAGCAAGGATTGGATAATACCTCTAAGAAGATGTGTTAAGTCGTTCAAAGACACTGATTTCTCGGTCTAAAATGAGATAAATTGAAATAAAAGCAGTACTTTTGCAAAGAAATGGGGTTCTCATAGAAAGAGAATCCCAAAATTTTCGTTTGAGGATAAGCGCGTTCCCATTTAGTTTATTCTATTCCGGTTCAATTTATGATATGGCAAATTGAGTCCCATTCAAGAAGAACAGAACTCAATCTATTTGTCGATGTTCGACACCCTAAATATCAGAGACTTTGTCGGAGACTAAACAATTTGAAAGACAGCAGAAAGTCGATGTTAAACAAGGTTATCTCCGACAAAACAACAGAAGTGAAATGTCGGAGACAATCAAGCGGATTACCATTCTCCCAATGCTGCTAGTATTTGACTATTGGCATTATCCACCGCTGAAGTATCAAGCGTAGAAAGGTATATAAGTGTGGTTTTCTCAGAGTCATGACCAAGGGCATCGCTTATAACGCTAATGGGAATCTGCTTCTGTTTGGCTATGCTTGCCCAACTGTGACGAGCTACATACAATGTCAAGGGTATCGACAACTGAGCCATTTTTCCTACCAGCCGTATATGACGATTGATACGTTTGGATAGTTTCTTGTAAGTTTGCCTATCATCAGCATCATTCGTGAGTATGGGCAACAAGTATTTGGTATCTTTGGGATATTTGTCGATGATAGTCTGCATCTGCTGTTCCCAACGAATATCCAATCGCCCACCAGTTTTCCTGCGATAATATGTCAAGTGTCCACCTTGAAGATTATCATAAGTCAGGTATGCCATATCAATGAATGACATTCCTCTGAGGCCAAGACTCAACAAAAAAATATCCCTTGCATATGATAGATGCGGATATAGCCTCAAATCCAAATCCTTGATTCTTTTGATGGCATCAATGTCAATTGCTCTTTTTACTGTTTGGGCAATACCCGTATATACACTTTGGAATGGAGCTACGGCTTCAACAAGATGCAATTTTACTGCTTTGTTAAGTACGGTTCTCAGCGTCCGCATATAAAAGGAAATGCTGTTCATGGTCAGGTTTCTGTTCTTTAAGTAGCGTTCATAATCTTCCATTACTTCTGCTGTAATCTCATAGAGCATAATATCTTCATCGTTATTGAATTTGATGAAACTATGCAAGGCGGATATATATGTCTCACTTGTTCGTGTACGTCCCATATCCGCCAAGCGTTCAGCTTGAGACAACAGAAAGCCAGAGAATGACTGCTGGCGATTCAATTCTTCAAATTCAGATATAATGCTTCCAAAATCCGAAGGCGTTCCGTTGTCTATATGTCGTTTGGCGATGGCATATATTTGTTGCATCTCCCAATCGGTACGATTCTTGATTTTGATGAGTGAGCTGCTATTGGTAAGTAATCTGCCGTATTGTTTATCCCATTCATTGGGGTAAATTCGATAACCAGATGCATAAGTGTGTGTTGTCCGCTTAATGATTATCTGGTAATAAAGCGTACCATCCTTACCCTTGATGGCTGAAGGGCGATAACATAACTTGATTGATACTCCCATAATTATCTCCTCCTTCTTGATGTGTTTCTGTCACTCTTCTTCTCTCCCCAAGGCATATCAGATGATGAGCCACCTCCACCAGTTCCAATATGATTTTGGGCAGGGCCACCAGATAGCATCTCAAATGTAGCACCAAGCAGTTGGGCCTGAATCTGGCTCACTTGCTCAAACGGCTCAAAGATTTCATTGACCAGTTCATATTCGGTAAGCTCATCATTCAGATACTTTTGTATAACAGGATTGTACCACTCGAAATACTTCGCATCCTCAAAGGTCTCATTTTCCACCTTAGTTTGAATGCGAAGGCTTGGTATGTTTGAATGGCGAGGCGACATGCGAATACCTGTGAGTGTTGCACCCGATGACAGGCAATAACGATGCGGATTGGCCTTTCTGTCAAGCGTGTCAATACGTTGCTTCTGCTTTTCTATGGTAGCTTCGTGAGCAATGTTCTTTCGCTCGGCAATCTCGGCTCGTTTGATAGCCTTGTCAATCTCCGCAATATAACCATTGCGATATTTCGCTAGTTCTGTCTTATGTTGCTCCTTTAGTTGTAGCTGCTCCTGTTCTAATAGAGCGATTCGTTGCTGTAACTTTTCTATCTGCTTGTCCTTATCCGATAGTTTTTTCTTTGCTTCGGCCAGCTCTCCCGTCCCGAAGAATGCCAATATTTTGGAACGACCTTCACGTGCCTTCTCAACTTCCGCCTGCAATCTTTCTATATCATCTTCGTATTTCATCATCTGCTCACGATAGTATTGGCTGTTAGTCTTGTGTCGGGCAGTAGAACCCACCACACCACGTTGCAAACCAAATGGCTTCATAGCAACGGCATAGGTGTTCTGATATTGGAACAGTTTGCCACGAGCCATTACATCATTTGCTGATAATCGTGGTCCACTTTTGGTTGCATATTTCTTGTCACCCTCACGCTCCTTGCGTCTGCGTTCTGTGCTCACGATGGGTACGATGGTGGCATGAAGGTGGGGTGTCTTCTCGTCCATGTGCAGCACACACGACACAAGATTCTCTTCACCGAATGTATCTTTTAGCCATGATAGATTAGCCTTGATCCATTGGTCAAGTTTACCATCACACTGAAGCTTCATCATCTGCTCGTGTGTCCCAGTCAAGATGATGCGTATAGCCTTGGTCTGATTCTTACCGACCTTTCGGTGTAAACCTGCATGGTCTATACGATACTGAATAGACTCGGTTCTGTTTGCAACTCCTTGCGGAAATTTTATCAGTTCCCGATTCAGATGTGTCCGCTTCGCATCGGCATTATCCGGCACATATGTTTTACCCTTTGCATCCTTTCTCTCTATGTGGCACGACATACCGCTGTCACTACCACTGCCACGCTGGAGGTGGCATACTGCATATTGAATATTACTCATTTTGATTTGTTTGTTAGTTAAACGATTGTTCTATAAAATGCCGTTATCATAATACCGCTATTTGTATAGCAGGTATCTTCAAGAACTTATGGGGACTTTTTCGCTCTGCCACATCACAAGTGGAAGAGAAGAAAATGCCCTAATAAGCTACGGCATTTTATAAAGCCTTTCCCTTGAAAGATTCTCCTGCCTATTATGACTCATCCACCAGAACCAAATCCAGCTCGTCGATGAGCTTTTGCAATACAGGATTCTTGTCAATCATCCGTTGCAATATCATCTGCGGAGTATCTTTCATCAGCAGGAAGTCTGCAATGTCAAGACCTTGCTTGCGCTGCTCATCAGTTGCCACATCTTCAAGTACAGAACTGACGCAGACACTGCGGCATATAGGACGAAGTATGGAAACTTTCTCCTGCCACTCGGAGGTCGCTCCAAGGTCGGGCATCAGAATCACATCCTTGCCAGCGAGAACCTTTACCGCTTGTGCATTGAAACATCCATTCTTACCTCCCGTGGCGATCCATAAGCCATCGGGAATGAAATGTGCTGCGATGATTGCCGTTTTCTCACTCTCCACGATAAAGACCCTTTTTTCAGGATAACGAGATAACAAGTGTTCTCCAAAGAAGCATTGTTGCAGTTTGAATTCCTGCTTCTTCAGTTCAGAGTGTACCCAACATACATGGGCATGTGGTTCCTTTACTCTTCGTCCCGTATTGGCATCATAAAGCATTATCTTGCCGCTACGAACTTTCTCCGAAGTGTCTATCTGCCAAAAGACCGTGGCACCATTCCATTTTCTGGATGTACCCACTTTGTAGAGTGAAAACAACTTATTTGTCCCCTCCTTGCCGATAGTGCGTACCAGAAAAGTGTATAAAGGGTTTGATTCATACTGTTTCAGTGATTGCAGCATAATTTCAGCATCTATGAATGAAGGAGGTACGTCCTGCATAACGCATTGTACTTTTGGCTTGGCTAATGATTCAGACACAGTAACCTGAGGGTTATCCTTGAAATAGTCCTTTGGGGTAAAATGGTATCCACAACTGTTCTCGTGGTCGCATTTGCCCACGTGAGACGGAAAAGAAATCTCATTCTCTTCATCAACGTAACGAGTAAAACAGGCTTTGCGCTCACATTTGGGGCAAGTAGTCTTACTGCCCGTATGGTATTTTTCCAAATGAAATCTGTACTTATTCATGTTTCTGAAAGTTTTGAATCGTAATTTCAGTTTGCAGTTTCTTCAGTTTTGCAGTTTCAGACCTATATTTCCACCCGATTTCTGAAAAACTGAAAGAACTGAAAGCTGCATTTACTGATTATTTGTTGCAGTTTCTCTGTTCAAAAGTTCGTTTCTCGTAGTTTCCCTGCTTGACCTTATGGATGAGACGATTCTTTTCAAGTCCCTTCAGATAGTTCATCACAGTACGCTCGGTTACATGTAACTGTTTGCCAATCTCGATGGCTTGAGCCGTAGTGAAGGAGTCTTCCAGTAGATTGAGAAGTTCCATTTGAGGCTCCTCGCAAGATTCCACGGACAAGAAATGTCGTATGCGCTGATAGGAATCCTCGAAATAGTCATTCAGCTTAATGGCAGCATTGACGGAAACCGAATCTACATACTGGAGATTGCTCTCGCCACAAGCATAGCGCAGGGCCTGTATAATCAGGGCAAGGCGTGCCACATGTACGAAGTGCTTCAACGGACGCGACTCAACAAGCCTTTCATCCTGAATAGAGTTTGAATGCTCAATGGTCTGGTTGCACCACTCATAGAATATTCTTCGTGCTTCGCTATTCATCGTTACCAAATGAGATACAAGCTGCTCTGATTCAGTATTTACATCATACTCAAGGGATAGTATCTTGTTCAAGATTTCTTCCCACCTATAAAAGGATGAGGACTTATTGCCGTTAGGTGCATCATCACTCAATTGCCATCGGGGTATCTTCTGAGATATGGGCATGACAAAAAGAATTCTGTCCAGAAAACCATTCTCCTCATATCCCTTTTTGAAGAGTTCAAACATACGCATCGGCTGTGTCGTACCTATCATATTGATACACGGGTCTTCTATATGGATAGGCATTTGGTTACCTACTCTTACCACATCTAAGGCTCCTCCGCTCCATGCCGTGAGGAGCTGTTCTATCAGCTGACCGTTATTATAGCGGTTGGCAGAGTTGAACATTCCCATTATCTCATCTACAAGGATGACAATGCCACGAGGTGTATTATAATGGGAGAGCATCAACGCTTCAGGTGTGAAGTCCGATACAATGGTGCGTGACAATGTGGGTTTCTCTAATTCCTTATTTTCTCCTTTCCCTTTTTTCTCCTTTTCCGCTTGATATGCTGCCATTTCGGACTTGAACTTTTCCAATAGCTCATTATCTCTCTTGCGTATGGGTTTGAACGCCGCTTCCAAAGGCGGTGTCTTTCCTAGTCCCGGTCTTCCGACAAGGATGATGTAGAGTGCAGAGTTGCTATTCCATCCACCCTTGATATGGATGCGATAACTATTCCCGAGGGCTGTAGCGACAGCGGAGAGCATAGATGTGGCAATGTATTCCACCTTGTAGTTCTCATGACTTACCATATCCAATATGATGGATTGTACTTTTGCAGGGAAGCAGTCCAATGGGAAACCCGACTCAGGAATCCCATTGGCTTCGGACAGCACCCTGTTGCAAATATCAGTTTGTGATATGTTCATGGCTACTTCTCCTTTCTCTTCAGATACGATGCAACACTCTCGCATTTATTCCCCGTCTGAACACGTTTGATGTCAGACCTAGCATACATATTCTTGTTCCCTACCTTAATGGGAACCAAGTAACCACGCTTCGCCCATAGGTTCAACGTACCGTCACAGACCTTTAGCAGTTGCTTGACTTCACGAGTGTTCATGTAAGTCTCCTCGCTCTGTTCAGCCTGTTCCATCAGTTCTTGTCTTTGAGCCTCTATAGCTCTTTCCACTATGGATTCTGCAAACATTTTAAGGTCTGAGGGCGAAATCTCCAGTTTTACGTTAGCACCCGATGCGACCAATGATTCAATCGATAACATACATTTTTATTGTTTTGATATTTTCATTAGCCATCACTCTTGTTCCCGATGCATCCTTTTGATGGCATATAAAAAGAAGCACCGCCAAATCCTGGGAAGATCTGACGGTGCAAAAGTATAATCAAAATGCAACGTATTGAAAGATAGTGTATTGTCTTAATTGTCATGACAAAAAAGACAATTGTGACAATGCTAAAACGCTATATTTTGGCTCATATTTATGTAAAATGTTACTGCTCGTTTATGTCTTGTTTTATAACAGCTGATATTTTGTTCTTGAGTGTTTGTAGCTGTCGCTGATACTCATCACTCTCTATAAGTGGAAGCATTTGCTTCTTGCCATCACGTTCTACATGCTTTTCATCTTTAAGCCATTTTATGGCCTGACGACATGAACTTTCACTTTTCAATCCCTCAATGTCGCTAAACTCACGGACAAGTCCGATACTGTATTCTTTGGCATTGATCAACTCGCAGAACAGATTGAGTTCGCAGAGTGCATAGTATGGGAGAGCAAGGCTGTAGGCGGTGTTATGTGCAATGACAAAATCCCGTATAACATCTATAACGCCTTCCGCATTGTTGCACTTCAGATACTCAATGAGGGATTTCTCTTGTGATGCACGTCTGCCTCTGGGTTTAGCTTCTTCCTCTTGGATAATAGCAGGCTGAACCGAGGATGCTTTGTCGTTTCCATCAGTTTTGATTGATTTCAGTGCCCATGACGATATTTTGCCATTTCTTATAGATTCATGTAGCTCTACATATTCCCTCCACGATTCATGGGTACGATAACCACTCTTTATTGAGGCCTCAATAATATGTTTGATGGTGTAGCTGCATACAAATCTACCCATTGTGCCTGCAGATGGTTCATTGGCTATGGAAGTCAACGCATCTGCCATCGTTTCAAAACTGCGTCCGAATACGAGCCAGCTCAACACCAATGGGGCGGATAGGATTATCTGCTCCTTTGGCTTTTCATGTGATTGTTTATTCTGCCATAGACGGAATGGCCATTTGGTCTTTGTCTGTACAATAGGAACTTCATCTCTCTGACGCTGAAATTGCTCTATGATCTGCTGGGGGATAGCCTTTTCTTTGAAGTATAGCGACATTTGCGAAAGGTTATCCACTGTGTCATCATCGTAAAAGGTCTGCCAGGTTTTCATAAGCCCGGGCAACTGTTGGTTTGCGGCATAGAAGAATCGGACAAACTGAAAGCCATCCCCATCATTCATTTGACGGGCAAACTGTGCGTACTCCTCCTGATGAGCGTTTTTCCATTGCAACAAATCCTCCTTGAAGGCATTGAAGTTGGCATATCTTTTATCTGTGGTATCCATAATCGTTGCCATGAAGTTCCTAATCCAATAAATTCACAAGTTCCTTCTTGATTTCATCATCTATATGACGGTAACGGGCGAAGGCACGGCTTCCATCTGTGTGTCCGGACATGGAAGCAATAAGATTCGGATCCTTAACCTGCTTATAAAGGTTACCGATAAAGGTCTTACGGGCGGTGTGCGTGGTAGCTACCTCATAGAGCGGTCGGGCCACATCTTCACGTGTCTTGGGGTCAATGACTCTTACCATGCGGTCTATACCCACGTACTTAAGAATTGCTTTTATCTTCTTGTTGTATCCGAAGTCAGAAAAACGGGGTAACAGAGCATTCTCCAAATCCTTGTATCGCTCCAATATATCCAATGCCTTTTGATTAAGCGGCACACGGACTGTCTTGGCATTTTCCAACTTAGTCTTCTGAGGTATGTACTCCACACATCCGTCAATGATATTGGCCTTGGTTAGCCGGTTCAGGTCACTGACACGGCAACCAATCAGACATTGGAACATGAATATATCACGATATACGGCATAGTTCTCGCCCAATTCGCTAAGGTCTGCATAATAAACCTTGTCACGCTCTTCCAATGTGAGATAGAACGGGTCGCCATAGATCGGCTGTGCAATCTGATATTGGTCAAACGGATTGTTTTTGGTCAGTCCCTGCTTGATGCAATATTTGATGACGGTGCGGATTCGGTAAAGGCTTCCCGATATGGCATTCTCGGAACGCATTTGCTCAACCTTACGGCGAGGTTCGTTCTGATAGAAGAGAGGATACATTTCCACATACTTATGTTCCTCCTGTATCCAATGCTTGAACTCTCTAATATCATCAGCGGTTATTGAATCCACACAAAGATGGAAACCACGCTGATGCATCACTTCATGTCGGAACCGCTCATAGCGTAATACCTTGCAGAGATTATCACGATGATGCTTTTGACTCTCAGCTGCAAGGGGCGTTTCATCGATATACTTCTGTATTTGGAATGAAAGTAGGTACTCCTCACGCTTGTTGCCACCTCGGGCATTGATGTTGGGATGATGATACTCTTCAATGAGAGCTTTAAGCCAGGCACCATCCACACCACGCTGATATTTTTCGGCTATGAGGTGGGTGATATTCTGTATATCACGTTCAAGACTCATCCTTTTTTGCTCGGATACCAATACTACGCGAGGTTTGTAACCTTGACGTTCTGCGCTCCAGTGGTTGGGATTGATGGACAGCTCACTGGCTGCTTTCAGGTCTACACCTCCTACATCACGTACACGGAAATATATACGGGCCATCTCGGTTACATTATTCTTTGCCGAGGTTTTTCTTATAAATGCTGTAACTTTCATCGTGGATAGTATTATAGGTTTTTAATTTATCATCTCAACCAAACGTCGCTTCATATCATCGTCAATGTTACGATAACGTGCAAAGGCACGACTGCCATCAACGTGTCCCGACATGGAAGCAATGAGATTGGGATCGGGAACCTGTTTATAGAGATTGCCGACAAATGTCTTGCGTGCCGTATGGCTACTTGCCACTTCATACAAAGGTTTCTGGACGGTTTGGTAGCCATGTGTGTCTAAGATAGTGACCATTCTGTCAATTCCGCAAAGCTTCAGCAGTTCACGTATGCCGAGATTATATTGATAGACTTGCTTGAATGGCAAAAGCTTCCCATTAGAGCAGTTGTACCGTTCAAGAATCTTCTTAGCCTTATCATGTAGTGGTACACGCACGGTCTTGGCCTGGCATTTCTTTGTCTTCTGCGGTGTGTACTCAATAAATCCATCTACGATATTGTCTTTTGTGAGTCTATAAAGGTCACCAACACGACAACCTACATAGCAGTGAAAGACAAATATATCTCTAATAGTTGCCAATTTGGGATTATCACTCAAGTCGGCATCATATAGAATGTTTCTTTCCTCACGAGTGAGATAGAACGGGTCGCCATAGATGGGAACCTTACAGCCGTATCGTTCAAAAACATCGTTATTAGAATACTGCATCTTTTTACACCAACGGAGGAAAACACAAAAGAGATTCATCAGATTGATGATAGTGGTATTTGACAGTTCCTTTCGTTTGGTGTTGTAATACAAACGGCCAGCGTAGAAATCGGGATATTGGTCACGGAGAAGATATTCGCTTTTGATATATTCCCGAAAGTCGTTCATCTGCTCGATAGTAAGTGTCTCAACGAATAGAGTGAAATCCTCTTCTCTCAAAATATCACGATGATAGTCATGGTAACGCTTCATCTGACGCTCGAAACGCAAGATAGCTTGTCGGGCACCATCTGTACCTTCAAATTTCTCGGCATACTCTGCAATGCGTTTTAGCAAACTTGGATGAGTGCGCTCATATGCAATAGCTGGGTGCAGTACATCTTCTATGGTCTGTTTGAGCCAGGTACTGTCTGCCTTGTCACTATAAGTCCTCTCAATTGCTTCAATGATGGATGCGATTTGTTCGGCAATACGTTTCTGCTCTATAACAGGAACAATAGTCGTACGTTTATATTGCAAGGCCTCTGTATCCCAGTACTTGTCATACACTACAAGTTCGGATACAACCTTGATATCAACACTTCTCTCACGCACTCGAAAGCATAAGTTTGAACGGGAGAGTTCATCATCCAATGATGCTTGTTTTTTGAGATAGATTGAGACTTTCATTGCATACGTTTTTTAATCACGATGCAAAGGTATATAAATTCCCGTAAATGCTCCCATGCATCCCGAAAAAACTTAAAACAAATTGAAAGAAATTTTATAGTGGGAATTTGTGATACCATTGTAAAACAGCGGTTTAGTTTAGTTTATTCTATAGAAATTGGACTGGACTAAACCACTTGTTTTTAGGTATTGCGGTTCCACGCTTTTTCTATATAAAAAGAATATTCTCTCGCGCCTGCGCACGTGTACATTATTAAATAAGAAAACTAACAGCATTCAATAAGAAAACACACAGCCTGTTTGTCCTCAAGATACCATGTATTATACGGAGTCCCATCATAATGTCGACAGGGCACAGTTGCAGGGCTGGCATTATAAAACAGATATTGGACAGAATACCCCCATAACCGCTTTTGTTTTCATTATAGCTAATCTTGATTTCATTATAGCTAATTCTGATTTCATTATAGCTAATCTTGATTTCATTATAGCTAATTCTGATTTCATTATAGCTAATCTCGATTTCATTATAGCTAATTTTATTTTCGTTATAGCTAATCAGCACTTGCCCTAAAGAGATTCATGGCTCATCGAGATACCTCACGATGAGTCGTACCTGTCTTGCGCTGTAAGCGTGGTCGTTCTTTCCTTCGCCGCCGCTATACATTGCGTCATATAATTCCTTGTTATTTCTGATCCACTCCCTCATTTTCCGCATGGCATACACCAACGGTACATAAGGATTGTATAAATGTGCCAGCTCCGATTTCAAATACGGACGTATGACAAACGGCTCCTCCGCTATCTCTTCTTTTTCTGCTTTCATATCTTCGGAAAATTAATTTTATCGTATTCCAAATATACGGAAAATCTCCCGCTTGTCCAAGTATATAAGTCAAATAAAATCACTCTGAATAAAAGTAAATACATTCTGAATGAAAGTAAGACAAACTAGGTCAAAGTAAGACAAAGTACGTCATTTCATCCCCTTATAATACGCTATCTTTGAGGTATCGAAAGAAAAAGAAACAGAGCTCGTTCCTCTCTTCCGATATTGATTGCGGTAACCGCGGTTTGTAATATTTATTTTTCAATTATTAATTCTCAATTTTTAATTTATCATGGCAATACCATTTAAAAGAATGGGTCGTAAAGACCCGAGAAAGGTTGATGGGGTGGTGAAGTATCATCCGCAACTTGTGACGCAGGGACAGAGTGTAGACCTGGATAAACTTGCTTACACGATGAAAGAGAAAAGTTCCCTGTCGCTGGGTGACATTCAGAGTGTGCTGACTAATCTCGTAGAAGCGATGCGTACGGCGCTGTTCGACGGTAAATCCGTCAATATCCATGATTTTGGTGTATTCAGCCTTTCCGCTACCACGCGGGGAGTGGACACGAAAGATGAGTGTACGATGAAGAACATCAAAACGGTCAATATCAATTTCCGTCCTTCGAGTAGTGTTCGTCCTAATCTGACGTCTACCCGTGCCGGTGAGAAAATCGAGTTTCTGGATCTCGACGCACCCAAGAAGAAGAAAACCGATGGTGAAGATCCCGGTGATGAAGGTGGTGGAGAAGATGTCGGTGGAGGCAGTGGAGGCGGTAGCGGTGAAGCTCCGGACCCGGCAGCTTAATTCATAGAGTGTAGATAATGCTTACAACTGATAAGAAAAACAGTGGCACTATGATGAGAAAGATTGATTTGATCGTGATCCACTGTTCCGCCACTCGTGCCGACCGTTCGCTCACCCCGGATGATCTGGAAACTCAACATCGGCGGCGTGGGTTTAACGGAACAGGTTATCACTACTACATTCGCAAAGACGGAACAGTGCACCTCACCCGACCGATTGAACGTATCGGTGCGCACGTGAAAGGATTCAACTTGAACAGTGTAGGTATCTGCTACGAAGGCGGTTTGGATGGCCACGGCTCTCCGGCAGACACGCGGACACCGGAACAACGGGCGGCACTCAAGCTGCTGGTTCATCAATTACTTGAGACTTATCCTGGTAGCCGGGTGTGCGGTCATCGCGATTTAAGTCCCGACCGCAACGGAAACGGGGAGATTGAGCCGGAAGAATGGATCAAAGCGTGTCCGTGCTTTGAGGTGAAAGCGGAGTTTGGAGCTTCCAGTCACGTAGAGGACTAATTTTCAGTAGGATAACAGGAAAATAAGGTAAGAGAGTTTTCAGGAAGTGATAGATCATTGAAAGTAACTAATCATTAAATGTAATTAGTGATTAAAAGTAATTAATTCTTCAAAGAGCGTATGGAAAGGAGGTGTGTAAAGTTATGGCAGTCAAGAGATCCCTTTGGGATATGATTCTGAAAGTCGTCATTGCGGTGGCTTCGGCAGTGCTGGGCGTTGTGGGCGGTAATGCGATGAATCTGTAAAAGTGATCACAGGTCGCACGAAATAGTTGTTTGGTTAGCTCCTTTTGCAGGTTGTTAATTTGATAATAGTTGATGTGTGGCCTGTGTTTTTTTATTTAGAATGAAATAATTAATAATGAGTTGTATATGAAAAGATTATATATCTTTATTTTTTTAGTGGGGTTACTAGGCAACAATATTATGTATGCGCAGATTCCTGCTTCCTCACAATCGTTACCTAGTCCTAATGTAGCGGCCTTGGGACTTTATGGTGAGATTCCGGTTTCAAAATTTACAGGTATGCCGGATATATCCGTTCCTATATATGAAGTTCCTGTCGGAGATTTTAAATTGCCGTTTTCTCTCCATTATCATGCCGCCGGGATACGTCCTGACCAACATCCGGGATGGGTAGGAATGGGGTGGAATTTAAATACCGGAGGAGTTGTATCCAGAACGGTGAAGGGCAAGCCTGATGATTGTAATGTGAAAAATCATACCTATTTGATGAATATGGGATATTATTTTCATTCCGAAACATTAAATACGCCTCAATGGAATACGCAAGACTATCTCAAAGAAACAGCTCAAAGTCATGGTGGAGCAGATTTTGAGCCGGACGAGTTCGATTTCAATTTTTTGGATTACCATGGAAAATTTATGTTGAATAGTGACAAAACATGGATCGTGCAATGTGACAGGCCTGTAAAAGTGGATTTTAGTGGTAATTGGATGGATGTTCCGTTTGAAAAAGCGAATACGGCATTTCAATATTCCGGATATTCGCCTTCTTTTGATGGTTTTACTTTGACTACTGAAGATGGCACTCAATATATCTTTGGTAAAGAACGGAATGCCATTGAATATTCTATCGGATTTTTTCAGCAAGCTACGGATTTTTGGACAGCTACAGCCTGGTATCTGACAAAAATCATCCTGACTAACGGTCAGGAAATAACTTACACATACGAGCGTGGTGATTTTATCAATCAAATGTTTATTTCACTGTATGATGATTTGGGGTCTTTTACATTTGGTGGCGGAATCTTGACTCCGGAGTGCTCATCTTCGAGCCATACGGCCATTGAAGACAGTTATCAGGGAAGTCTTATATCTCCGGTTTATCTCAACCGTATTTCTTTTCCCGAATGTGAAATAACTTTTGCGCGTGAAGTGACTACGGAATTGAGATATTCACAGGATATTTATGCTTCTCAATATATGTTATGGCGCAAAAATCCAAAATATCGTTTTCTGAATTTTCTTGCAGATAATCCTTTGGATGATAATTATCCGAATTGTTTGGACAAGTTGAAATGGTATAAGTTGAGTAACCTGGAAATAAAAGATAAGAAAGGAAAGTGGATTCGGGATTACCGTTTCTCGTACAATGACAACGCCTCACAGCGCCTGATATTACAATCTGTTTCTGAATTTGTATGGGGAGCAAACGGACGAAATTTTAATATGGAGTATGACTTTCCGGAGCAGTTGCCCCCTTATCTGTCCGGAAAAGTAGATCACTGGGGATTTTACAACAATCGTTTGATGACCGATAATTATGCCACTCATTACGATTCTCGCGAACCTAATGCGGATGTTTTGACATTTGGCGTTTTGAAAAGGCTGCACTATCCCACGGGAGGATATACACGTTTCGTTTTCGAACCTCACGAGTATTGTAAGCAAGTGAAAATGAATCGATGGGAAGGGTACGAGGATACATTCCAGCCGAAAATAGCGGGAGGACTAAGAATAAAGAAGATAATAAATAGTGATACAGGATTGGAAAGTGGTGAAAAAGTAGAAAAAGAGTACTTTTATGTGGATGATTATTTAGTTAATAAAGAAAAAGCAAGAATCTCAAGCGGTTGTCTGGGAGGACAGGTGAAGTACTATTTTGATGATTATCAGGTAGAAGGTACCGGGGCGGATAAAGATGTAAAACGTATAATAAGAAGATTCAGCAGCCAGTCTGTGCTACCGGCATGTATCAATTCTTCCGGAAATCATATCGGCTACAGTGAGGTGATTGAAAAAAGACCGGACGGATCTTTTATCCGTTCTAAATATACCAACTTCGATAATGGACACATGGACGAAGCCCCGGAAGCAATCATACTTCCGAACCGAACGCCTTATGAACCTTGTGCTTCCAGATCGGTAGAACGGGGAAAACTTCTTTGTGAAGAACTGTATTCGGCAGGCGGTATTTTAAAATCGAGCAAGTATCTGACCTATGAACGCTCTTCCGACCTTTACGTAAAATCAATGAGGACATCTCTTGATTATATTTGCCCGACCTCATTTATAACTTATGCCGACGGTTGCTCATACAAGGTCTATTTGTATGATTACAGGCTGAAAAGCGAGAGTGATACTTTATACGACAATCCCTCTTTTCCGATAAGTACGCAGACTGATTATGAATATGATCCGGACGGCTTGATAAAAGTAATTTCAGAAAGTGCCAATGGAGGAATAAGAAAACAAACCTATAAAAGGATCTGTGAGTCCAGCTCGGATATATATACTCAAATGGTACAAAAGCATATACTTTCTCCGATTGTCGAAGAAAAGGAATATTCTATTTCCGATGATGGAACCAGCCGGCAACTGAAACAGGTGAAATATGAATATGTTCCTATAAAAGGAGTATCCGATCATTTTTTTCCTTGCTATTCTGCCTGGGAAAGGGTAGGTGAGGGCGCTTTGAGAGAAGTGTACAATTGTATTGATTATGATGCTTTGGGACATCCTTTATATGTTGTCAGAAACGAGGGTAAGACGGTTTACCTTTGGAGCTACAACTATTTGCATCTGGCAGCGGAAATAAAGGGAGCTACCATTAGTGAAGTCCGAACAGCTATGGGAGGAGACCTCGTGCCGTTCATGCAAGCCGGCACACCGGATCGTGCGAAACTGGTGCGTCTAAGAGCTTCTTTGCCACAGGCGCAAATAACATCCTATACGTATCAGCCGATGACCGGAGTTACCTCTGTAACGGATCCGTGCGGAGTGGTCAGTTATTATGAATATGACCTCTTACAGCGGCTCAATAGACAAAAAGATAATTATGGGCGAACCATAAAGGCTTATGATTATCGGTATTCTGTAAATTCCTATTAAAAGAACAAGAAATATGAAAAATCATATATCATTATTTATATTTGCCATAGCCCTGCTTTCAGGACCTGTTTCTGCAAATGATCTTTCCATGACAGCCGTAAAAGACACCCTGGCTTCCATACCGGGAGAACATAATTACATTTATGTACGAACACCACTTGGAGAGGATGAAGAAAAAAACTATGATGAAATAACATTCTATGACGGACTTGGACGTGAGCTCGATTTTGCACAAAGTTATGGAGCAGACCGTGCCGGTGCTATTATGGCTCACCATCACCTGATAGAATATGATAGTTTAGGACGGAAAGAGAAACAATGGCTCTCTACGAATACTAGCTTTTCTTACATGTCTCCTGAAGATTTGAAGGGTGGTGTCTTGTGGGATTATCATGATGCAGGTAAAAGAAGTTATTTGCAAACTAACTATGAATCGTCCCCTCTAAATCGTATTACAGAACAATATGGAGTGGGGGATGCTTGGGGAGATCATCCTGCCCGTATGGAATATCTGACGAATATTCCGGCTGATTCATTGCGTTGTTCGTTCTATTTTATAGATGATAACGATTCACTGATTCGCAGAGGAGATTATCGGTCGGGAGAATTGCAGGTGACAAAGGCCACGGATGAAGACGGGAAACCGACTTACACCTTTGTTGACAAACAGGGGCGTACGCTACTGACCCGGCTAGGTAGAGGGAATCAACAAGCGGACACCTATTTTGTATTCGACCGCTTCGGAAGAATACGCTATGTTCTCCCACCCATGATTAATGATGAAATATCGGCAGGAAATCTCGATTTGTACGCATATCAATACTTGTATGATAGTTTCGGACGCTGTATTTCGAAGAAACTACCTGGCTGTGCTGCAATAGGTTATGTTTATGACAAAGCCGACAGGGTTATATTGTCACAGAATGGAAATCAGTCACAGAAAAAAGAATGGACGTTCACATTCTATGATAATCAGGGAAGGCTTGCATTAACAGGACTTTGTTCATTCAATGATCCTCCTTCATTGGATAATTCCATAGTAAGGGCTTATCGAACGACTTCGGAGAAAGACGGAGTGCTTCATTCCGGGTATGAAGTAGAGCATTTTCCTTATACGCTATCTTCTCTTTTACAAGTGAATTACTATGATGATTACAACTTCACAACGGACACCCAACTCGCTTTCGGGCTGGAGAAGATAGGTAAAGTGCAGTATGATTCTTTATATATCAATCACGAAGCCTCCCTTATCTCCGCACAAGGGAGACTGACCGGGACTAAAATAAAAGTGCTGGATGATGAGCGATATTTGACAAGTGCCTTATATTATGACTATAAAGGCAGAATAATACAGGGACGTTCCCAAAATCATTTGGGCGGGTATGACACAGACTTTTATTCATATACATATACTGGAAAGTTATTTGCCAGATTACATACCTATCAGATTGGGAACGGAAAGCGGCACATGGAAGAATATACCTATGAATATCTGGCAGATGGAGAACTTAGGGATGTATATCACCGCGTTGATAATGCGTATAGAGCCAATCATTTGCTTTACTACACGTATGACAATGCCCGCCGGGTGTTTTTGAAAGATGTGGGAGGATTGGGTGCCTATACAATGTATACGTATGACGTCCGTGACCAGGTAATAAAAACGATGTGCCGCTTTTTTCTTTCTGAAGAAATTTCTTATAATGCAAGTCCTGGCATCCCCTGTTATAATGGCAATATAAGTAGCCTAGCATGGCGGAGTGAGGAAGATGATACGGACGGCATCAGTAAAGGTTATCGTTTTGCCTATGACAGCATGAACAGGATGACTGATGCCTGCTATGGTGAAGGAGAAAATCTGACCGGCAACCTGAACTGTTATGACGAACAGGTCACTTCATTTGATAAGAATGGCAATATTCTCGGTTTGTGTCGTAATGGAGCTGTCGGCCCGGCAAGTTTCGGAGCCATTGATAGCTTGAATCTGTCATATCAGGGCAATCATTTGCTTAATGTGACAGACCACGCAAAGAATAATATGTATGGAAGTACCACTGATTTTAAAGACGGCATCCGATCATCAGCAGAATATGCTTATGATTTAAATGGCAATTTGATTCAAGATTTAAACAAAGGAATTTCGAGAATCCGGTATAATTGCTTAAATTTGCCGAGTGCGATAGAGTTTACCGACGGACGTACAATCAGCTATCTTTATAGTGCCGACGGAACGAAACTGGAGGTCATCCATGCGATGGGAGATTCTATCACCACCACTGATTATTGTGGTAAAGCGATCTATGAAAACGGAAGTCTCGACAAGATTCTTCTCGATGGTGAAGGTTTTGTTTCTTTCGCGGACGATGTTTCCTATAGTTATCATTTCTTCTTGAAAGATTACTTGGGTAATGTTCGTGTCGTATACAATGAAGATCGTGAAGCGGAAGAGGTGAATCATTACTATCCGTTCGGAGGAATCTTGGCTTCATCCACCCCTTCGGTTCAGCTTTACAAGTACAACGGAAAAGAACTGGACAGAAAAGGTGGTCTGGATTGGTATGATTACGGGGCGCGGATGTATGATCCGGTATTGGGAAGATGGCATGTGGCAGATCCGATGAGTGAAAAGAATTATTCAATTACTCCTTACGGGTATTGTTTAAATAATCCGGTGAAGCATATTGATCCTGATGGCAAGCAAGTCATCCCCGTTCCATCCCCTCTTCCTCTACCATTCTATTATCCTTTGACGAACACGCAATCTTATAGATTGCCTTCAGATCAACAGATAATGAGACATACATCGGGGAAATTTGCGGAATTAGGGCAGATTATAAATCATACTCCTAAAATGTCTTATGCCTTTGGAACTCTTTTATTTTATCAGGCAAAGAATGCGATTAGTCCTGAATATGAGCACCAAAGAAAAAGAGACAGGAGGAATAAAGAAGGATTGGACAGGAATCAGGCGAATGTGGCGGAAAGTATTGATACTAACGTGTCAGGGATGATGCCTAATGGTGATCCGGCTCCGAAAAGAGATCCTAAAGATAAAAAGAGAATAATAAAAGTTGGGAAAAAAGTAATAATAGGGTTAGCTATAGATAGAACATATATGGAATTAACAAATCCTGATCCCACTCAAGATGCTTATGAAACTCATACAAATCAAGTTGAAGGTAGAGAAGAATATTCAACAGATTATGTAGGGGATATTTATAATTGGATAAAAAAACTATTTGAATAAAAGCAATATATGGGAGATATTTTTATATTAATATTTAAGAGAATTACTATTTTTAATAGTATTTTAATGATAATTCATTGCTTATTCCATCCTGATTTAGGAGAATTTGAATATATGTTTATTGTTATAATATTATTACTAATTTCATGGATTGCATGGCTGACAGGCAAGATGTTAAACTTTTTGTCAAGGAATAAAGGTCTGAAAGAAAAGAAAACTGAAACAAATAATATTGTTAAATCTTTTTGTTTGAAATTTAGCCGGGATATAGATGTGATATATGCAATTTTTTTTGCAATATATTTGGTCTTCTATAGTCACGAAAAAGCAATAGTTTATTTAATATTACTTCTGTTTGGACTATATCTTGGAAACAAAATAGCAATAAGAGCTAATCAATATATAGTAGATCAAGCAAATAAAAATATTACTCCTTAAAACCTCAACATTATTACTCTGATGTGAATAGCTAAAGTTTAGTGAACTCACATCAGGGTATATAAACTACAAGATGAAATATGGTAAATAAATAAACTTTAACGACGAACTTATTATTATATGAGATATCTATTTATAGCAATATATAAAAAGTCACTACTATGGTTTAGCTTTATGATGATTCCCTATTGTATTTTTTCCTCTTTTTTATTTGAGTATCCTGCTTTAATATTTATTATTAGGGTAATACTTGCAATTGCGTTATCTATTATAGCGATAGGGGGAATGATGAGTTATCTATTCCCTTATATAGAGATACTCAAACAGCCATTAAAGGGAAAAGGTCTTATTCGGGCATTATATTTGAAATCTGATAAAATAATAACGCGATTATATTGTTGTTTTCTTGTGGTATATATAGCTTTTTCTATTGAATATAAGTCTACATTATACAATTATCTGTTATTGCTTTTAATAGGATTATTTCTTGGATATAAAATAACCATGAAAGCGGAGAAATATACTTTAGAAGAGATTAATAAGAAGAAACAAGAACGTAAAATGAAGCAAGCCAGCAAGAAAGAATCTCATATTCGCTAAGAGGACAAGAAATTAAAAACAAATAGTGTGTTTAGAGTTATGCTGCAACAGACACTCAATCAAAAATTAGCGAAGAACATAATGCTTATGATATATTTGAACCTATTAAAAATAAATTAGATGACGTCTTTTGGAAAAATTGGTAAATATCTTATATATATACAAAACTTGCTGTATATTCTATGTTTTATAAAAATACTATTCTCGTTGTTTTTCTATGAGTATGAGCCTTCTTTTATGAAGGACATGGCTTTTACTTTACCATTATTATTAGCACTGATTGTAATACCTATTATAAAAAAGAATATAAAATGAAAGATTCTAAATTCAGATATTATTTATGTTATTATTCTCACCTGTGCTTTTTCTATAGTTTTTGGGGATATTTTTTTATATTAATTATTTTGCATCTTCTTGGCATGGAAATGAATGCGTATTTGGGTTACTTATTCTTTCTGTTATTTGGATTATGGGGAGGAAGTGCTATTGCATTATCTGCAACTAGTTATATGAAAAAGATAAATCATGAGGAATTGGGGAAAAAGCAGAATTCTAAAGATTCTTAGTGTCCTAATATTCAAATAATTTACCCTGATATAAGTTGACTAATCACCAATTTATATCAGGGTAATTTCTTTTTTTTTTATTTCTTATAAACCAACTTACTCGGAACTCCCTCCCCGAACAAATTATCACCCAGCGTCGTAATCTTATTTCCGGTAGCCAACACATAGCGAAGATTATCGCATCCCATAAAAGCACCGAATTCAATAGCCGTCACACTGGCCGGCAGCTCCAGCGTGCCGCAAAGGCGACCGCAGTTGCTAAATACCCGTTGTCCGATAGATTTCAGATTATGAGGTAATTTCATATTCAACAGATACTTCTTCTGTGCGAAAGTGAAGTCGGGGATAGCTGTTGCGTTCGTTCTGGAAATATCGACAGAGACGAGATTCGGCATATAATCGCGGATCAGTTTGAAGTCGGCGTTGTCCAGCTTACCTTCAACGGTCAGGAAGTTGATGTCTCTGGGTTGCAGTCCCGCTTTCAGAATCTCTTCTTCCAGTTTACCCATGGCGCCCACTTGCAGGGTAGTCTCTACCGGTTCCCCCTCGATAAACGCAAAGTTCTGCCATCTGTCCTTGTAGCGGTAAGAGTCGCTGCTGCCCAGGGGGACGAAGATAGCGGTAACGCTGTCTGCCAACGCTTCCGGCAACAGGTTGGGAGCTGTCTTCTTGCGGATCTGGCAGATTTTCAGGTTCTCGCAACCTTTGAAGGCGGCATCTTCGATATTCTTTGTTTTCTCCGAAAGAATCACTTTCTCCAGCGTGGCTTTGCCTTTGGTCACTCCGTCCACCACGTTCGAGAAAGCGTATGCAGGAATGAAGTTCGGCATATAAATATAGAATTTCCCGTTGGGATAAGTGCCCGCTTTTCCGCTGTACATCTTGATTTCAGCGTTCGAAATATCCAATACTTTCAGATTATCAAATTCGTCACGGAGATGGCGGAAGTCCTCCGCGTTCAGTTTTCCGGTCAGTGTGAGATGGGTGACACTGTTGGCTTCCTCTTCAGTCATCATGGAAATCAGCGTGCCGGGCTTACTCACATAATACGTTTTACTCACTTGGGCGGCTGCTCCTAACGCATTAGCGGCCAATAAGAAACTTATCAATAGTAGTTTTATTTTCATAATTTTGTAGATTTGTTCTGACAAATATAGGAAAAATAGAGAATACATGATGTTTTTTTATGTTTTATATCTAATTTTGTAGC
>OBKF01000280.1_pt1 | contig 30049 bp, 19 predicted proteins | sample 1481561 | NCBI WGS metagenome assembly OBKF01 (sample SAMN00265068, study PRJEB22529) | human gut metagenome
ATGAAGAAGGAAAGGTGACAGCAAGGTGTGTCATCTACAACAGGGTTACAGACCAAAACGGAAAGATATGGAGACTGGCGGAAAGACAATACGCTACCGATGAGAACAACACCCTCAAACGTGCTTTAATAGATGCTCTGATAAAGGGAGGACACATTGACGGTTACAAGAAAGTTGGTGCCGGATGTGGTGATTCAAGAGCTTTTGTTGACCTGGAGGAGAATTCATTGTCAGACAGGAAATTCAGGATAGAATGTGACCTGGAGTATGACGATACCCTAAGCTATCAGGATTCATTCAAATGGTACAATCAATCCGGGAGGACAGCGGACAATTACGGAAGTGGCGACATCGCACTTGATATTACTGACGGTTCTTTGAATGGTGAGGAGGAATACGATGATTTCCATGAATACCATTGCAATGAAACCAACCTCGTATATTATCACGGACACGAGTATTACTGTGACGTAGAAAATCTGGACGAATTCGTATGGATGGAAAAACTCGAGGAATACCATCACGAGTCGGATGTTACAGAATGTCCGGAATGTAGCGCGAATTTTCTGGAAGGGGATAATTTCTATTCGGACATAACGGAAGAGGATTATTGTTGTGAAGAATGCCGGAAGAAAGCGGAACAGACATACAAAAAGGAAAACTGGCATTATTCCGATTATGATGAGGAATACTATGAGCATGCAGAAGACATAACCATATACCGGGTATGGAACAATATCCTCTGTGAATATGAGACAAAGACAATATCCGTAGAGTCAGTACAAAGACTGCTGGAAGCGGGAGAACTTCATAAATTGAACGGCAAACTTTATGACGGGATAGATGAGGAAACAGGACTACCATATGCATACGAGATGAATGAAATAAATGTTTAACCCACAAAAAATAAGAATGATGGAATTGCTTAAGAAATTATACAAGGTTTATAGCCCAAGCGGAAAAGAACGGGCGATGATCAAGTTTATATGGAATTATACCAAGAGAATTACTGGTACCAAAGTTGAAATGGACGCAGCCGGGAACTTGTATATAACAAAAGGTGAAGCGGAATCATATCCCTGTATCGTAGCACATCTTGACCAGGTACAGAGGTTACATTCAAAAGATTTCACGACTGTCGAAACGGGAGAAATCATATTCGGTTACAGCTCCCGGAATAAAAGACAGGAAGGACTCGGAGCCGATGACAAGAACGGGATATGGATAGCACTCAAATGTTTGAAAAGGTATGACACTTTAAAACTGGCGTTCTTTGTCAGTGAAGAGACAGGATGTGTAGGCTCTGGAAAAGCGGTGATGGATTTTTTTTATGACTGCCGCTTTGTTATACAGCCTGACAGACGGGGTTATCAGGACATTGTTACAGAAATCGGCTGGACCTCACTATGTTCTCCCGGATTCCTTCAAGCTGCCGGATATAGAAAGTTCGGATACAGGGAAACACATGGAATGATGACGGATGTGCAGGAACTAAAGGAACGAGGGCTTCTGGTCAGTTGCATCAATCTTAGCTGTGGATATTACGAACCGCATACGGACCATGAATTTACGATAAAGAAAGACCTCATGAACTGTCTGTCACTGGTAGAGCATATCATTGAAAATTGTACTGACACTTATCCACACCAAGCAGAAATACCGGGAAGACGAAGAGGTATCTATGATGAATTCGATGAAGCGATGGATGAAATATTTGCCCTGTTCGACCAGGGGGAGTTATGGAGTGCGGAAGACCTCTATTATATGTATCACTCCGTTTTCCCACAACTGGACATGGAAGACTATCAGAGAATATATACAGAATATTACAACTTAAATAAAATCGAATATGGAAAATAAAAATTATGATCTGAAACTGGCAGGATATATATGGTCAATCCTAAAGACACACCCCGTTATAGTAATGTCATGGGGAGTAGATATGGATACGATAAAACCAGTTAAAGGTGGATTGGAATTTCATGTACAGGGATTCATACATACAGGAATGGTACGAATCATTCTCGATGAAGGAAAGGATCTCTTTGAAATACATCTTATCCCCGATTCTGAAGGAGAAGAAAAAATAATAGAAGACGTTTATCTGGACATGCTTGTTTCTGTGATGGACAGGAATATAGAAAAAACGGATGATTATGAAAAAAGGATTTCTGATACATACGATATTATAAGGTATTAGGGAATCTCTGAGAAATTCAGAATCTAAGAAGACGGCTTTCTGTGAAAGAACAGGGTTTATAGGAACTTGAAATCTCATGGAAAGCCCTTTTTTATGTAATAATATGACCGGTTCCATAGATTAGACGAGCATCTAGTCAGCGGAACAACTGTTAAAACTTTTGAAATTTAAAATCAATGAACAATCAATATGTAGCTTATCTTCGGGTAAGCACACAGAAACAAGGATATTCAGGACTGGGACTTGAAGCACAAAGGGAAATTATACAGAAATATCTTCGTGACAAAACTCCGGTTGCTGAATTTGTTGAAATTGAATCAGGCCGAAAAAAGGACAGGCCTAAACTTAAAGAAGCATTGAGTCTTTGCAGAAAAACAGAAGCGACACTGATCGTTGCCAAATTGGATCGGTTGGCAAGAAATGTTTCCTTTCTGTCAAATCTTCTGGAGAATGATGTGGAGATCGTGTTTTGTGATTTCCCACAAGCCAATAAAATGGTGTTGCATATCCTGTCGGCAATCTCACAATACGAAGCAACTGATAGCAGCGAGAACAAAATCCGCCCTGCAGGCAAAGAAAACAAGGGGATTCAGGTTGGGTAATCCGGAACACTTAATGGACAAACATGAGCAGGCAATTCAGAACAGTATCAGAACCTGCAGGGAGAAAGCAGACAATAATCCCAATAACAAGAGAGCCGTCGCCATGCTGCGTACATTAGTAAAAGAGGAACATACCCTGCAGGAGATAGCGGATATTCTTAATAAAGAAGGATTCGTAACTTCTAAAGGAGGCAGGTTTTACAAATCAACCGTTTATAAATTAATTAGAAGGTATAATCTGAAATGAGAAAGTTTATGATCTGTTATTATATGATAATCAATGGGGACATGAGTTTTGGGTAATAGAAAATCTTTATAAAGAGAGAGGCTAAGGAATGACTTAGCTTCTTTTTTTCTTCATCGGGTAAGTCAGAGACAGAGAGTATACGATAGTAAATACATAGCCAGTAGGGACAGTGTAGATGTTATAAAATATACTACAAAAAATGTACTTCTATTATAAAATGTACACGATTTGCACACTTTTTTATAACACTTTTATCTCCTTCCAGGAGTTATGTATGTCACTTCGTTTTTTACCTTTATGCCCAGCTAACCCCGTCATATCGGCTAATATCTGCTATCAAACACTGCATCACATATGGTGGGAATAGTGCCAAAGCCCATTAACGGCCTGTTTGCGTCGTGTTATCCAGATAATCGCCGGACATATACCAGAGTGCTCATACCCTAATAGATTAATTATTATTTATAAATTTCCCTAAATAAAACGTCTGTATTAGATATAAAAAAGGGATTTGCAGCATACTTCTGCAAAGTATTACTTTATTACAATAACAAGTGCATTCAGGAGCGGATTTATTCCTAATAGATGCAATTGTATAACCGTCGTATTGGAAGCAATAAAGAAACAACCCTGTGAGAATCGGTCCACAGCGCTGTAACATATATTTAAGCAATGTATATCATCCACCACTAATGGCAAACGATAAAGAAATATGTAATTCACAGAAGGTACTGTCGAGACAATACACCAACTTTGTGGAGGATTGTAACAAAAGTATATGGATTAAAGACAAAATGTGTTGATAACTGTATTTTTCTCCATATATGGTATTTTATTAATAAGTTATCCTATCTGGAAATTTGTGTTCCTTGGCCCAGCCATCCTCCGACACCTTCAACCAGTTTCCAAGTTCCTTTTTCAGTAACTTTGTCTGAATTGACGGAATTTCCTCTATTTTCAGAGAATGTATCTGATAAGGATCCTTCAGATTATCAAAAAGTTGATAATTTCCATCCCCTGTCACCAAATACGAGTAGCGGTCAGTGCGTACACCTTTCTCTTTCTGCTGATAGAAAAACTGAGAAACAGGTTTCTTTACCTTCCTATATTTACCCGTAAGAATACCTTGTGAATAATCCTTTCCCTTCACCGTTTCAGGAAGTTGGTCTCCAAGGTTCATCATACCCAGCAAAGTAGGCATAATATCTGTAGCGCCCAACATCAGATCGTTCACTCCTGGTTTCAGTTGACCGGGATAACGTATAAAGAACGGAATAGAAAAAGACTCATCATAAATCACACTCTTTGCCATACGACCGTGGCTACCCATCATTTCCCCATGATCGGCAGTGAATATCAAGATGGTATTATCAGTCAATCCTTCTTCATCCAAAACTTTCAACACCCGACCTATCTCATCGTCCACACTCTTCACCAAAGAGAAATAAATTTTTGCCTGAAGTGTCAGTTGTTCCAAGTTTTTCACTTGTGTACCCTCACCAAATTTCACATTAGGACGTAGCAATACTTCTTCCGGTTTCAAATCTTTATAATATTGATTAAACACCTCTTCCTTACAATCCGTAAGTCTATGATAAGGGGTATGAGGTGGATTCAAACTCCAGAATAAACTGAAAGGCTTGGAAGCGTCTCGTTGTCCTTGCTTATTTCGCAGATAACCTATCACTACATCCGCTTCAACCTCCAAGGTAAGCCGACGATAACGGAACGGCTCACCATCTTTCTTTCCACCCACCAATTCAGGACGATTGGAATAGGCAGTAGCATTAAAATGATTGTCTTTCAATTGCTGAAACCAGTACTTATTACTCTTGCGCCCTCTTCCTTCAGGAATATAGGTATCGTATGGATACACACAATGTCCGCCAGGTGCTTCAGTTGTACCTACATAATTATTCTCCTTGTCAAACAGGGCTTCCGTACGATGCCAATGCGTTTTTCCCACATAAGCCGTTTCATAACCAGCTCCCGCAAGTACATCAGTGAAACAAACCAAGCTGTCGGGAATACCGTTTTGATTGTTCACATGGCAATTGCCCGGTACTCCATTCTTCTCAGGGAATGCACCTGTCATCAACATAGCACGATGAGGACTACTTAACGGACAAGTACTGCACGCCCGATTAAAAATCACACTCTGTTTTGCCAGTCTATCCAAATTAGGGGTATGAACCGGATCACCTACCGTATTCAGAACATTACGATATGCCACATCATTCCATATACTCAATGCATTCAACCTATATTGATCAGGAAAAATATAGACCAAGTTCGGGCGTTGTTCCTGTCCAAAGACCTGTGTACCTGTTCCGGCAAAAAGAGTTACAGGAAGACTACAAATAAGTTTGTATAAAATTGGTTTCATTTCTATTTTAATTTAAAACAAAGGCTACTTTACATTACTCACTTTACTTCAGGCGTACTCTGCGAAGAACATTCTATAATTTAAAAACCTTATCGGGGTATTAAGAAGCAACATTTTCTTTTTCCGTCACTTTATTCATTTCATAAAGTTGAGGAACACTTAAATTAACATGAGTTCGATGTAAATAGAAATATATCGGTCTCTATATCAATAATATATCAGCAAAATATTAGATTTATAGTGTCCAATTATAACATTTAGACAAATACCGTTAAACTCTCAGAGGCTAAAGTTACAGGAGAACTTTACCGAAGCTATGAATTATCACTTGATTCGGCAGAGGACATCTAATCTTGCTTTTATAATAATGCAATATAAACAATTATTTTACAATAAATGTATTAAAAGAGTGCGCCTGTAAAGTTACATTTAAATACTTCTCCCCTAATTGTACCGTCATTTGCTGCGCAACATCACCATAATTACCTGCTACTATCAAATATTTACCTTCTGGAGTCAAGAAAGCAATAACAGACAAATTATCCTCCCCCTTCTCTTTATATTGTAAAACCCTTGTACCTGAAACAACCTGATTACAAAAATGCTTCACCGCATAATATTCTGGTGTATACGTAATAGTCCCGGTTTTAGAATCTACACGAATCAAAGCATTTTGTTTCCATCCCCAGCTACTTTTTCCTTCGTCAGATAAAATCGCATTCCAAAAAGTATACTCCTCACAACCATTACCTATATAATGATTGATCAACCTAAATGTATGTTCTGCCGCTTTCCAATCAAACGTTCCTGAACCACATTCACTCTCTGTCTGCATATACTTATAATACGGATATTTCTTGCGGATAGCAGGCAAAATCTGTCCTCCCCACCATTGAAATCCTAATCCTTCCACTGCATCTTTCATACGAGAATCTGACAGAATCTTATCTACAACATCAAAACGATTGGTATTGAGTGTTCCAAGAAAAAGTGAAACCTCCGGGTGTTGTTTCTTTAACTCCGGCGCCAAATATTCGACATTAAATCTTATAATCCCCTCAGGCGTCCATGCACAACCCGGATAAATGGTATATGCCCATGGTTCATTCTGAAACATCACTCTTGATATGGAAATATTCTCTTCCCGATAGGCAGAAACAAACCTACAGAAATAATTGGCATAGGTTTTCAAATAACGAGAATCCTGAATAAAATAATCATTCACAGCCAATTGCTTTGGATAATATGCAGCATCCTTCCCCGTAGTATTTTCATATAGAACAACATCAGACAAAGGAGACATTTTATTCTGTCCATTCCAACTACGTACTGAATAATAATGGTTAACCTTCATCCAGGACGGCGGTGACCAAGGAGATGCCCAAAAGATTACATCAGGATTACAGTGCAGAACTCTTTTACAGAAAGGTATAATTGTCTTCTTATCACGTTCTATAGAAAAGTACTTTAACTGAAAATCACCGGACACTTCATCACAACTATACCAGTCCCGTGCATAATCATTGGCATTCATCGGTATACGCCCCATGGAAAAACGTAAAGCGCCTTCTTTCGAAAAAAGATTACTTAATACTTCCTTCTGTTGTTCAAAGGGCAACAAATTCAAAGCATCCCATCCCAGTTCGTTGAGACAAGTTCCCCATCTTTTGAATACCTGAATGCTTTCTGTTGTATCCACCTTTAAAGCGGGTTCCTTATCAGGCTTTAATTGTAATCTGATTTTCGATTCTTTCCACATATTTCCTTCCGTGCTGTAGATCCATGTGCAGGACTGGGCAAATACACTTTCCACCCCCATCAACAAAACTATAAATATAAAAATTATTCTTTTCATTTTCTCCTTTTTTAGAATATTTCAATTAACTAAAAATCAGATAAATCTATCTGAGATACCCCCTCGATACTTGGCAACATAATCCCATCAGCCTGTTGAACTTTTATGACGATAATATGTTCCTCCGCGGTCTGATATACATGTGACGGAGTGTTTTTTCCTGCAAACATCTCAGATTTATCATCTCCCCATTGAATATTACCAGACAGTTTACTGCCTGTAAATTCAAGAAAACCAAATGATTTCCCGCTATGCTCTATTGTTACAAGGCAATAGTCCTTAAAAGGGTCTTCTTCCGGTCCCTCCTGCAAAATATCCTCTCCACCGCTACATGAATATACCATGAAAAAAATTAAAGTCAGTCCAATATATTTCAATATCTCCTTCATATTCTCCTATTTCTTATTTTGATTACCTATTGCAAAACGTATTCTTTTTTCTTCATACTCGTCTTCATCCTCTATTTTCTTCCGGAGCACAATGACATACTCTCTGTCAATCAACTCACTTGTATCAATCCGAATCTCCGGGTTATCATCATTAGTAATTCCTGAAAATACCACGTTATTAGTTAGTGAGAGCACCTGATACTCTACCTGGGGACAAGTCTTCAGACTAATCTTCTTATTTTTCTTATCATAAGCAAAACTGGTCATTTTTTCCAAAGGCATATCTTCCTCCTTGAGAATAATTTCAGATTTCAATAGTGAGCCACCCCGCAAATATTCCCAATCCTCTGAATATTTACCCTTGTAATATACTCTAATCCGATCTCCGGCCTTTATTGGTAGGGTTATTTTACAGAAACAGTCTGTTTCACTATGGTAAGAGTCTGCCGGATACTTAACAGGGATTTCCTCGGATATATATTCTTTTATAGTTCCGTTCTTGCCTACTAAAGCTATTCTCAGGTTTCCGTCAAAAGCTGACCGTCCGATGTTGTTAACAGCTCCTATACTTATTTTAAATTCTTGTTCTGGCTGAATATTAACAGCATCCATTACAAGTCCTTCATAATAGACACCATTCACTTCCTTCCTAATAAGAACCAAATTATCTGTAAAAGCAGAGGTGCCATCCTTATCTGGTATCAAGTTAAAAAAAGCAGCTTGCTCTTGAGTGTATCCACCGCTAGAACTGCCGGAACCCGGATTTGACGGATCCATAACAGTCAATAAGTAATAACCATTCGAACTTTCACTCCACCCCCAATTAACATGATAATAATTTTCCTGGGTATAGCCATCTATTACAAACATATGCCCTCCACCGGATTTAGTAGAAGCTGTATATAGAATCGGCCTTTTTGCATCAAGTTCTTTCCTTAACATCTGATGCCATTCACTCATAACACGGGTAGCCCGATTCTGCATATGAGTCCCCTTATTATATTTCATATACTTTATCATACCTTCCAGTGCATTCTCGTAATATGCCCACGTAGACTTCCTGCCAAACTGTGACTTTGAAATAATGCCACAATCATATATAAGAGTTGCAACCTCATCCTTTATATCAGTATCCGAATTCTTATCAACTTTTACCGGCATCTTGCTCCAAACATAAGGACGATCAAAAGTTTTGCTTGGTATCTGGGTATTCTTATCAGCTTGTAGAGTATAAGCAGGTACAGTTCCTACACCCTGATCCGGCCATTGATAATATTGCATAATAATCGCCATTGCAGTAGCTACACAGCCGGTAATTGACTTTCCGTCACTGGTTGTCGGAGATAGTCTGTTGAAAGGCGCTTGCTGGTCCCACAAGGCTGTGGTTAATTTCACTATTGGCGTACCAATAGCGTCTGATGCCCGCGTCCAAGCTTTCGAAATATAAGAAGTGCCCACAACATGTTCCTCCCGGACCGCATTAATCTGATTGCGTAATTCATCCATCCAATCAAGCAAGTTGGGAGGCATATTTTCAACTACAAAATGATTCGAGCAAGAGTATCCTAATATCGGCATGGTAACATCATCTCCCGAGATAATCACAAACCCATCACTATCCATACGGTTAAACACATAAAATGCGGGAGATGATCCACCTCTCGTAGTAGTACTTTCACCATCCCAGACGAGCTGAAGTCTGGGAATTCCACCACGGGATCGTATCGTTTCACAAAAAAAACTCATAGCCACTTTTCTAGCCTGCTCCATTGTAATTTCATTAGCAAGAAGAATATGCTTTGAGGAAAATAATATAAGAAAGAAAAGAATATATTTCATAAAAAAAGTATCAGATCACATTGCTGTAGTTAAGAACAGGATATTGGAGTATTCTCTCCTGCCGGGGAGACACTCCAATATTATTTTTATAATTACCATCCGGGATTCTGTCCCAAATTCGGATTTTTAAAGCGTTCTGTATTGGGTATAGGATAAAAATACATATTATCAGTTACCGCACGGGTTTCGAGTAAGAATTTCTCATAACTGATTACCTCATTATTCTTCGTTATTTTTACTCCATATATATTGGCCGTCTGTCCCAGTTCCTTCCAGCGACGTACATCCCAAAAACGATGACCTTCAAAAGCTAACTCAACACGACGCTCATTCTTCAGGCGTTTAACGAAATCTTTTTCTGTAATATCCGACGGAAAACCGGGCAACGAAATATTTGTACGACCACGAATCTGATTTACCGCTTCACGCGCACTCATATTGTAAACAGCATCTTTATAGTTGGGATCATGAAAAGCATTAATCATAGCTTCTGCATAATTAAGCAAAATCTCACCATAACGGAACAATACCCAATTATGCTGTTTTTTCGTAACAGTGCTGCCAGCCTCGAAACTAATCGTGTTATTTACATACTTTTTCAAATAGTATCCTGTAGTAGTGGCATTCTGCAATGGCAATCCGTTAGTTCCTCCTTCCCATATTTCCACAGGGTCTACAGGCCATTTCATTTCATTGCAAACAATCGTATATTTCATACGAGGATCACGATTATCGTATGGATTTGACTGATTATTCCATACAAAAGGAGTACCATCCTTCATATCATACGCTTCCATCAAGTTTTGTGTCGGACAGGTAGATGTCTTTCCACCCTCCACTCCAATAGGAAAATTAGCCTTCTCAAAGTCACCGCTCTCACCTGTCGGACGATACAATATCACCTCAGCTTTCTGATTATTAACGTCATTAAATATTTGAGGATAAGGAACCAAGTCCAAGCCTAAATCTGTTTTCTGTTTAATAATATCATAAGCAGCTTCTGCGGCTTGTTTCCATTTATCTTCACTATCTTCTGAAAATAAAGGGCTGGCCATATACAACGTAACACGCGATTTTAATGCCATAGCAGCTGCCCGCGTAACACGTCCTTTCTCTTTTGTACTGAAATTATCATAATTCACAGGCAAAATCTGTGCAAGATCCGAACATTCATCCACGATGAATTTAGCAATCTTCTCATAAGATTCAGGATTTACCCCGTTAGCTTCATTCTGTGCCAAGACATCTAGTACAAAAGGAATATTGCGATAACGCTTGATTAATTCAAAATAGAAATATGCTCTAAGGAAACGGACTTCATATTGATAATTAGTAAACTCTTTCATTATAGCCTCATAATCATCCGAATATTTCCATTCATCAAATGTCAGTCCGGCAGTTTCCTTCAAATAGAAGTTGGCTGCCCGAATTCCTTCGTAATAATGTCCCCATACATTATCCACCAAATTATTGGCAGACCATGTACCATCCACAAACCGCTGGATATTGGAAGACTTGTAAATATGGACGGCATCATCCGTAGCCGCATCCAGCATGGCCCCATCTATAGAACAAAAGTCCGCTTTTAAGAAACCATATACATTGGTTGCCAGTTGCTTCACACGATTATAGCTATCAAGCACCTCTTGTTTGGTAAAGTTATCAGACTCATCACAATCCATAAAATCACATCCTGTCATCATCAATAAAGATAGAAGCAGTACTATATTTTTAATCTTTATTTTTTTTATCATTGTCTCTCCAATTTAGAATTGTAAATTAAAACCAAATGTATATTGTTTCATCGCAGGATGAGTAACTCCCAACGCCTCCGGATCAGCAATATCAATGCCATCCAGACATAACAGGTCGTGTCCGCGAACATAAAGTTTCACCGATTTCACAACATTCTGCCTACGTAGCCATTTATCAGGTAATTGATAATAAACTTCTAATGTTCGTAATTTCAAAAACGAAGCATCTGTCACCCATAATGAGTTATTATTATAATTATTCGCTGATCCTAATGTAGTTAGCCTGGGTAATGTCCCATTCGGATTATTCTCGCTCCAACGATTTTCCCAATAATATCTGGAAATTGTATTATTGTTAATCAATGGTCGGTACACACTTCGTGTATCCAGCACCTGGCTATAATTGGCCACTCCCTGAAATTGCGCCAAAACTCCCAAGCCCTTGTATTCAGCACCTAAATTGAAACCATAATAAATCTCCGGACAGGTAGCGTTATATCCCATGGCAACTTGATCATATTGATCGATACGTTTATCACCATTCTGATCTTTGAGTTTTAGATCACCGGGACGTACCTCCGACAAATATTGTTTTACCTCACGTTGGTTTATTTCTTCCTGATTCTTATAGATTCCCTCTACTTCATAACCAAATATTTGACCGACACGACACCCTGTACGCTCCAAATAATCATACGGACGATATTCTTCATTCATATTGATAATTTTACTCCGATTGAAGGAGAATTGCCCGTTTATCTGATAACTGAACTCACCTATCCGGTCATTCCAACCTGCCATTAATTCCACTCCATAGTTATTGACAACACCATCATTACGCTTGGGAACGGTCATTCCGAACACAGAAGAAATCGCATTACCACCATCTACCAGAATATCAGTCCGATGATCATAATATCCATCAATAGTTAATGACAACTTCTTCCATACCATGAAATCCATACCAACATTCAACTTATGCGACTTTTCATAAGTAAGCCCGTCTACAGCAATTTGCTTTTCAGTCATACCACTTTGGCTGGCCGGAGTATCCTTGAAATAATAACTATTACCACTTCCCATATAATACTTATACAGATTTACCCCAAAATCCGCCCTTCCAACTATACCATAAGATGCTCTCAATTTTAAGAAATCAACCGATTTTCCTTTCATCCAGCTTTCTTCTGAAAGAATCCAACCAGCACCTATTGACGGAAATATTCCCCAACGATGATTCGGTTCCAAAACACTGGATGCCGAACCCGATAAAGCAAAATCAAGTAAATAACGGTTTTTATAGCTATAATGCGCTTGTCCAACCATATCCATATATGCCCGGGAAGCATTCTGTCCATCACGATCCATCCGGTCCATAGCATAAAGTAAAACTGTATTCAGCCGATGTAATCCCCAATTTCTATCATAATTTAATTGGGCATTAAAGTTAAAGCGGCGGACAATTTCTCCTGTACTGCTGCTAAAACTCAAAGCAGATTCATTACGCAAGTTTTTATATTGGTCTTCTTCTCCATCCCATCCTTTCACTGAAGACTCATAAGCAAAGTTACGAGTATTGGAATCCCAGTAACTAGCATCGCTGTCAAGCCCCACTCGGACTGAAGCAGATAGACCGGGAGTAAGAGTACTCAAATCCTGTTGAATATTCATATCGGCATACAAAGCACGATTTTGTGAACGCGCATATCCCTTACCTGAAATGAGAGCAATAGGATTATTGGAATAAATAGTAGAACCTCCCCATACCTCATTCTTTGTTTTAACAGGAAACACTCCTGAAGGAACCTGGTACAAAGCTGTGAAGATATCATCTAGCTGTGCACCCGGACGATTGTGTTCTGAGAAATTACCTAGCATACTCAATTGCACTTTCGTGGTTTTGGTAGCCTGTATATCAAGATTAGTCCGTATATTCAACTTTGAGAATTTAAGCTGGGTGGAATAATCTTCATTGTCATTGGTCGGCTTCAGAATTCCCTGATCATTCAGATAATTCAACTGTGCATAATATTGTACCTTATCACCCCCTCCCTGAATGGAAAAGTTTGCATTCTGACCAAGGCTATGATTCCGCAAAGCCTCTCCCCACCAATCTACGTCCGGATAAAAGTCTGGGTAAGTACGATCTCTAAACGCGTCTAGTTCACGTTGAGTATAACGGGGGCTAAGATGATCATTTTTCAACCCTTCATTCAAAGCTTGGGCATAAGTATATCCATCTACCATTTCCGGTAAACGGACCGGAGTCCCCATATTAAACTCATAATTGAAATTAATTACCGGCTTGCCAGTCTTTCCACGTTTCGTGGTAACATAAACGACCCCATTAGCTCCTCGTATTCCATACAGTGCCAAAGCTACGGCATCTTTCAAGACAACCACAGATTCTATTTCTTGCACTGTCAGGTCTGATATGGAACGTACAAAGCCATCAACCAATATCAGCGGGCTTTTGCTGTTTGTAGTCCCCAAACCACGTACATACATAGTAGCACCATCTGCCCAGGAACTGCCGGCATTCTGTAACACATATAGTCCTGGAACAGAACCAAATAATGAGTTAGAAGGATTAACACTCGTTTTATGGGATAATTGCCCTGCTGTCACCATTCCTCCCGCAGTAGTAGATTCTTTCCAGTCAACCGAAATACCTCGGCCGTACTGCTGTATGCTGTCCGTTTCCTGTGCCAGCATATTTGCCGACACCAGCAAACCTGTCATTACTAATTTTATAGCTTTATTCATAGTATTCTTTTATTTCTTTATTCATTGAATGATTTTCATGATCACCATCCCGGGTTCTGTACTAACCCGTATCCTTTATTCACTTCCTTATCAGGAAATGCACTCAGATACCATTTTGCAGAAAATCCTCCCGGCTTTTGCCATGCTCTTTCCGGCAACTGCGGAAAATCAAATTTATATTCTTTGGTAGTTTTATGGCGATACACATTAATTCCATGCAAATGTTTTGTAAAATCAGATTCACGTTTCCAACGTATCAAATCAAAGAAACGGTTTTCTTCCCATACAAATTCACAAGCGCGTTCTCGAAGTACTGCTTCGCGAAACTCTGTTTTCTCATCCAGTTTTCCTTTCAATACCAGCCCTGGCAAACCAACGCGTGCTCTAACTGCATTGATATACTGATATGCCTCACTGGTACGCCCACATTCATTCAATGCCTCTGCATAAGCAAGATATACTTCAGCCAAACGTAAATAAGGCCAATGAATTACACGGTTATTGTACTCCCCTTTCCGGTCAAGAGCGAATTTACGTCCGGCAATCCCTGTTGACAAACTCTTACTATCCAAATTGTTCTTATTCCAATCCGCACCTTTGGGATAATTCTTTTTATCATTAGCATCTTCCTTGAATACCTCAGCCTTTCTACCTTGAAAATCGTCACCATCCAATAAGATTGTTTCACACAACCGAGGATCACGATTTATAAAAGGATTTTTCTTATGAACAGGATTATCCCAATCAAAATCATCACCATTCGCCATCGGGAACAAGTCAAAACATTCTTTTGTCGGACACCATGCGCCCCAACGTAAACTTTGCAGCAACGTACTGATACCATTTGTCCTAAAATGCCTGCGTACAGAAATTAGGCTCTCTGTAGTACCCCTGGTATAATATGCATCCTGAAATGCCTGACGAATTGTATTTTTAGTTGCCGTTTCTTTTTGTACCAATTCATAAAAACCACCTTGTTTCCAAGATTTGAAAAAATCTTCCCCCGCTTTTGCCGCATCTTTCCAGCGTTGTTCACTATACCCGCCAAACCAAGTCATCAATTTATCAGAGGCTTCCCCCGGAAAATAAGGCTCGTCAGAATTGAACAACGGACTGGCTACGAACAACAGTACTCTTAGCTTTAATCCCATGGCAGCCGCCCCTGTCATACGTCCACTCTCATTACTCAGATCATCTTCCGGCAAAGCCCAAGGTAATTCTTTGCATGCAATAGCCTCATCCAACAACCGGGTTATGAAATCCACAGTCTGTTGCAAAGTGGCACGCTCCGGTAACCCCATTTCTTCCGGCATAATAGCATGGTCAACAATAGGTAAGGCTCCATAATGACGCAACATTTCAGAATACTGCACAGCAATGGTAATTTTGGCCTCCGCCTTCAAACGCAACTTCTCTTCCGCCGTCATATCCGGTACTCGGTCCACATTATTAATAAAGACCCATGCATGGCGAATCCCTTTCCAAGGATCACGTGCGTACATATTGTATTTAGTTGCATGATCCTCTCCACCTGATTCGTCTTCACTTCCGGCATTATAAAGTCCCGGATAATACAACTTATCCGCTCCTGCATAACCAACATATGACTGTGCCAGATCAGTCAACGATTCTATTGAACCCACACGCATCGAAGTCGAATTATTATAACCGGTAGAAAAGCCATAAGGCAATTTCGAATAAGCATACCATAATACTCTCCGGGCATACTCTGCCGTCGAAAAAATAGTGTCGATAGTAACATCCCCGCTAGGAGGTTTCTGAAGAAATTTCTCCCCTAAAGCAAAATCCTCGCATGATGTAAAAGAAACATATGAGAAGATCAGTAACAGATAAATATATTTTCTTATCTTTTTCATGACTAACTTTATTTTTATAAATTAAAATCCTACTTTCAAGCCCATATTTATCACCATTACTACCGGATACATTGCATTACCGTTGGGACGAGATTCCGGATCTACAATTTTCAATTTATCTAATGTCAACAAGTTATAACCTGTTGCAAAAACTCTCAGACTTCCAATATTGATTTTGCTCAATATTTTTTTAGGAAAATTATAACCAATCTCCACATTTTTCAAACGCAAGTAGGAAGCATCACGTAACCATAAATCCGAGTCTCTGTAATTATTTACTTTATTCGTAAACGAGATGGCAGGAGCTTTAGCTGAATTTCCTTTTTCCGGCGTCCACATGTCATCTATCATATATTTCATTAACGAACGAGAATCTGTGGCTCCAAACGGTTCACGAAAAATATCATCCAATAAGCGGGAAACTTTTGTTGCGCCGGACCATGTCATACTGAAATCGAATCCTTTATAGGAAAATCCCAAATTTATTCCTCCTGTAAGAAGTGGGTAAACTGGATAACCGATAGCGGCAACATCGTACTGGTCTATCTTATGGTCATTATTTAAATCCTTATATTTCACATCACCCGGCTTAGGAATATACCCTGTTCCATGATCCGGTATTGATTTACCACGTTCGGTCTCATACTTTGCCACATCTTCTTCCGAAAAGAATCCATCGTATTTATACCCCATCTGTTGCCCAACCGGCTTACCGGTCTTTCTCATATAATCGTAAGGATAGGGAACTTCATCTTGAAAGACGATCTTATTTTTAGCATAAGCCAGATTGAAACCTATATGATATCTAAAATCATGAATTCTATCTCTCCAGTTTACACTCAGTTCATATCCTTTATTATCAACTTTGCCAATATTGGCAATAGGCAAATTTGCTGCTAAATAAGTTGGCAGAACCTTACGATTTGTGAGAATATCCTTACGACGCTCAATAAAATAATCAAAATTAACTTTTAGTTTGCTGTTAATGAAATAAGCATCCACCCCATAATTCTGCTTTGCAGCCGTTTCCCAAGTTACGTCGGGATTACCAATCTTACTTTCCACTGCACCTTGCCATGCTGTAGATATGGAATTTCCAAAATAATAACTACCTGTCGACGGATTATAAGAATCCGGCAGATAAAGAAAACGATAGTTACCACTCACACGATCATTCCCCACTACACCATAGGAAGCACGAAGTTTAAAATAACTCAACCACGGTTTTAAAGGTTGCATAAAGTTTTCCTCTGTCAGAACCCAACCTGCTGATACTGCGGGAAAAAGACCAAACCGCTTACCTGGCGCAAAATTCTCAGAACCATTATACCCCACGTTCATTTCAACCATATAACGTGTTTTCCAGTCATAAGTAGCACGCCCAACTAAACCGATATAGCTTCGGGGAATAGATTTAAATTCATCCGGATTACTATCCGGATAATATTTCATTGTTTGATTGTACATAGCCAAGGCTGAAACATGATGATCACCAAAATCACGCTTATAATTCATGGCGACCTCCATATACCAGTCTCTGCTCCGGCTTGTACTCTCCGAATATTGAAGATTGGTCTGATCTCCCACTTTACGCAAATTCACTGTACCATCTTCATTTACTATCGTCTCATAATGAGGATAAGAAGTTTTACGCAACTTTTTCAAAGTCACACCGCTATTATAAGATGCTTTTACATGTGCCTTCAAACCTTTAGTGATGAAGTTCAATTTCTGCTCCAGCATAAAATCAAAATTCAGGATATTCCCTGCTGAAGTGTTATATCCTTTTCCATAATATGGATAAAGTCCGTCTCTTACAGTACCCGGCAAACTAAATTCTTTTGTATCAGGCCATATCCATTTTCCATCCATAATACCTACCCCCGACATTGGAATAGCCCAATAAATATCACGGAACAATAATCCGATATCACTACTTCCTTCATAATTCGGCGTACGCTTATCATTAACACGCCCACCTAAATTCATACGCATCAATGTGGTTTTCGTCAGGTCCAAATCCAGATTTATACGATAATTGTAACGGTTATATTTGAAATTACCATCATACTCTTTCTCAAACGACTTGAATAGACCATCTTGCGTCAACACACCCAAGGAAGCAAAATAACGGACTCCTCTTGTTCCTCCGGAAATAGAAAAATTATGTTGCGTTTGCAAAGCCACGTCCTTTATTAACATATCCACCCAATCCGTATCTGGATAAGCTAAAGGATTGCTGTGTGTCCGGTAGGCTTCAATCGCTTCATCCGTAAAAGCAAAGTTACTCTCTATTCCATCCCGACGCTGGGCATTGACATATGTACTTGCATACTCATAACTGTTGGCAAATTCCGGCATACGCGTTGGCATTTGTAAAGAATAAGAAGTAGATACATTTATTTTAGGTTTTCCTTCTTGTCCCCTTTTCGTTGTTACCAAAATAACACCATTAGCACCACGAACACCAAACACAGCCGTTGACGAAGCATCCTTCAAAATAGAAATATCTTCAATTTCATTAGGATCAAGTTGGTTGAACGAACGTTCTACTCCATCTACCAAAACAAGTGGTGACGATAATCCTTCTGTCAACGAACCGACACCACGGACATACATTGTTGCATCATCAGCTCCCGGCTGCCCAGTCTGCTGCACAGTAGACAACCCCGGTAATTTGCCGGTCAATGCATTGGATATACTTGAGACTGGTGATTTAAGAATTTCTTCTGTACCCACAGATGAAATAGCACCCGTCACTGTCACTTTCTTCGTTACGCCATACGCTACAACTTGTACTTCCTGCAACTGCAAAACATCTTCAGATAATTCAACTTTTAAAGTAGACTCGCCCTTATAAACAATTTCTTTACTATCATATCCGACATAAGATATGACAATTGTCGCACCAACAGGAACATCCAGTTTAAAATTCCCATCCATATCTGTTATAACACCTTTACCGGCATTCTTCACCACGACACTGGCACCTATTATAGGCTCGCCATTATCAGTTACCGTACCAACAACCGTCTTACTTTTCTGCTGCATAATATCTGCCGAAACAGCTATACTTTCCGTCACATAGTTCTCTGAAGAAAATGCCTGTTGTCCAAACACAAAAGACATCGCTAGCAGACATACCCATTTTTGGGGTATCTTCATTGGAGTGAAAAAGTCTTTCATTGCATTTAAATTTAAGTTACTAGAATGATTAAAAATTCATCAAATTGACTAAAAAAAACGACCTGACAAAAATGTTTATTCACACTGCGAATATAGTTAGAAAACCAAAAAACAAAAACCAAAAACGTACATAAGAAGTATAAAAATTATCCTCCCAAGTTCTCTATTAATCATTGTACAAAAAAACACCCTTTTAGTACAAAAAAATCACCATTACAGCACTACTTCTGCACTGATTTACTCTTAGCTTCAATGTCGCAATCCCTTTTCCGCTTCAATGCTTCCAGAAAATAATAATCTGCATAAATCAAAGGGACATCTATTTCGTTTCCATGCGGATAACTTCCAACAGAATGCATCAATAAGAAATTGTGATTTTCACCAATCTTACTCCGATAATCCGATGATGACAAAGAATGCATTACCTTATCTGCCGTCTCTTTATACTTTGCTTTATTCGAATACATGCTCAATTCATACAAGGCGGCAGCCATAATAGCAGCAGCGGAAGCATCTCTTAATTCATGGGGAATATTCACTGCATCAAAATCCCAATAAGGAATCAAATCTTCAGGAAGATTGGGATGTGTACATACGAATTCATAGGCAGCTTCTGCCTGCTCAAGATATTTTAATTGACGTGTATACCTATAACACATTGTATATCCATAAATACCCCAGGCTTGCCCACGTGCCCAAGCTGATTCGTCGGAATATCCCTGAGCTGTGCAACGACTTCGCACCTTACCTGTTCTCATATCATAATCAACTACATGATAAGAGCTCCCATCCATACGAAAATGATTCTTTAAAGTCATATCTGCATGTGAAACCGCCATATTGTAAAAAGTAGAATCACCGGAAAGAGAAGTTGCCTCAAAAAGAATTTCCAAATTCATCATATTATCAATAATAACAGGACACTCCCAGCCTCTTTGTGCCTGCCATCCTGTACGGGTATTCCATGATTGGATAACTCCGGCTCCAGAACGAAACCGAGTGGAAAGGGACTTGGCCGCTTGCACGATAATTGTATCATATGCCTCCTGCCCCATACGCATACCATTTAAATAACTACATCCTATAATAAAGCCGATATCATGATGAGAAGTTATATATTGTTGTTGTTTCAGAGCTTCCGTATACTTTTTCGCCAATGTTTTCCATTTCTCATCTCCCGTAAGATTATACAAATACCAAAGGCTTCCCGCGAAAAAGCCCGAAGTCCAGTCCCATACGTTACGGGCATATACTATATTTCCTTTAGTATCTACCGTACGAGGTGCCCAAGGTTTACCATTTTTTTCCAGTTTTTCTATCAACAAATCATATTGCGCCGCTGCATACTCAACGTTTTCTGAAAGATAACTTTCCTCTACCCTTTCACAAGCACACACAAAAGTGAAAAACAAGGCTATACAAATTGAAATAATAGTTTTCATAAATAATTCATATTATTTTGAGAAAACAAAAATACGCATGCTAATCACAAAAAAGGGATAATATATGTACAGAAAGAGGATGTCAAATATATACAATGAGACAAAAAGCAGCGATGTACAATAAACGACCTAAAATGTACAATAAACGACAAAAAAAGAAAATACACACATACTCTTTATTTAATAAAAACGATATATTTGTAATCTGTATAATAAGATCTAGAATATGAAAAGCAGGATTATAATCATTTTTTATTTACTAATATACACATTATCAGGAAAAGCACAAAGCATATCATTTCTTCATCTGACAACCGACGATGGCCTACCTAATAATTCCATTTCTTCCATTTATCAGGATGAACGTGAATTCATGTGGTTCGGTACTCGCAATGGAATCGGCGTATATAACGGAAAAAAAATTAAAATCTATCAAAAGGAGAAAGATATTTCCAACAGCATTTTATACAATGATATATATCATATTACCGGTGACCGGAACGGACACGTTTTTATTATGACCAACAGAGGTATCTCCGTTTATGATATAGAAAAAGATTTATTTAGTACGATAACCAGAAATAATATGAAAGCGCAGTTCTTCTCCGGTTATTTATACGCTGCAACATCCAAACAAATATTTAAATACAACGGCAACAAGCTGGAGCCTTTCTATAAATTTCCGGATAACGAAGGATATATCAGAAAATTATATATACATAATGATTCCATACTCATCGGAAGTGACCGGGGAGTATATATACTAACTCCCCAAAAAGAACTAACCCATCCTATTACAGCAGGGAATATTTCTGATATTTTCAGAGATAGTAACGGAGAGTATTGGATAACCGCAAGTTCCGGTCATGGGCTGTACCGCATTCAAGGCGAACAAATTGACAGGTTTCAGTGTAAAGAGGAAGATCCGACGACAATCAGTTCCAATTTTACTCACAGGTGTTGCGAAGATACAGAAGGCAACATATGGATAGGAACTTTTAACGGGTTGAACAAATATGATAAAAATACAGGAGAATTTTACAGATATTTTAAACAGGAACATAACAAAAGTTTAAGCCATTCCTCTATTTGGGGATTATACTGTGACAAACAAGGAACTATCTGGATAGGAACCTATTCCGGCGGCATCAATTATTTCAATCCACAAAAACAGATTTATCGCGAATATCAGGCCTCTTCCAAAGAGGAGGAAGGATTAAGTTCTCCCATTATCGGACGTATGCTAGAAGATTGCGAAGGAAACTTATGGATATGTACTGAACGGGGAGGAATCAATAAATATAATCCTGCTACCCGGACTTACAAACGTTATCTAAGCAAAAGTAGTTCCTGTAATCTACCACATGATAATGTGAGGGCTGTCTACTATGATTCTCTGCAACAAGTATTATGGCTTGGTATACATCTAAAAGGACTGAACAGACTAGATATGAAGACTGGGCATTTCACTCAATATAAAAATAAAAAAGGAGATAGCAGTTCTCTTCCGTCCAATCTTGTGGAGGATATTATTCCTTATCAGAAACAATTGATATTGGCCACAGCAAATGGAGTCACGCTATTTAACCCACAAACAGGCAAATGCAAATTGTTATTTCAGGATAAGAATGCGCTTTATAATACGATATCCACTATAGGGCTGACTTTAGACCACGAAGGTACATTATGGATAGCCAACAATAACAGCGGAGCGTGTGCTTATCATTTTGACAGTCAAAAATTCTCCATTTACAAACATAAGAACAGTAATAAACACAGTCTCAGTAGCAATAGCATTAATTCCATTTACGAGGACAGTCAAAAAAGGCTCTGGTTTTGTACAAACGAAAATGGACTAGATTTATATAGAAAAGAGACTGATGATTTTATCAATTTCGATAAACGTAAAAACGGGCTTGCCAGCAATGTAATATATAATATTTGCGAACTATCACCTGAAAAATTGTTAGTGACAACGGATAAAGGATTCTCAATATTAGATTATCAACATAAAGAATTCAGGAACTATGATGAATTGCCCTTAAGCTGTATAAGTGAAAATGCGCTCTATAAAAGCCGGAAAGGAGAAATATTTATTGGTGGAACCACCGGAATGATTTCTTTCCAGGAAAAAGATTTGGAACAGGCGCCACGATCTTATCGCATACTTCCATATCGTCTAACAGTGAACGGAGAAAATATTCAGACTGGAGACCAAAGTGGAATATTACACCGGAATATTACATATACCCCAAAAATAACCCTAAAATCTATTCAGAACATTTTCAATATCGAATACACAACTACAGATTACATACCTTTCAATAAGAATAAAATTGTTTATCGATTGGAAGGTTTCTCAGACACATGGAATGTATTGGAGCAAAACACTATTACTTATACTAATCTTGCTCCCGGCAATTATACATTAATTGTAAAAGCAGAAAACGTAAACGAAAAGCTAGTTCCCCCTAGTCGATTACAAATAGAAATATTACCTCCCTTTTATCGTACAATATGGGCCTATTTAGCATACATTATAAGTATCATCATACTTACATATTATATCATACATACATATCATCATCGCCTAAAATTACAGGAATCTCTTAAATACGAAAAAAGACATATCGAAGATATCGAAAAACTAAATCAGGCAAAACTACGTTTTTTCACCAACATATCCCACGAGTTCCGAACACCGTTGACACTTATTATCGGCCAAATGGAAATGCTACTGCAAGTACGTTCTTTCAACCCCAATGTGTACAATAAGATTTTGGGAGTTTACAAAAGTTGCCTGCAGTTAAGAGAACTTATAACCGAATTACTGGATTTCCGGAAACAAGAACAAGGACATATGACCATCAAAGTCTGCGAACACAATATGGTTCATTTTATATATGAACACTACCTGCTGTTTCTGGAATACGCGGCACAACGCCAAATCACTTTTAATTTTGAAAAAAGCAGTAATAATATCAGTGTATGGTTTGATGCCAAACAAATGCAAAAAGCTATTAATAATCTTATTTCTAATGCATTCAAATATACCAAAGCAGGGGGAACAATATCTATCGCAGTCAGGAAGAGAAATCAGGAAGTGTTAATTGAAATAACAGATAATGGTTCAGGCATTGCTGAAAAAGATATTGATAAGATCTTCAATCGTTTTTATCAAGCAGACATAGATTCCCCATCACATACAGGTACTGGTATTGGTCTGGCTCTCACTAAGGGTATCATCGAATTGCATCATGGAAATATTGATGTGTCCAGCGAGCTTGGAGAGGGAACAACTTTCCGCATCCACCTAATGACAGGAAAAGAGCATTTCACAAACGACCAAATTTGTACAAATTCCAATACTTCTTGTTCAAATGAAGTCACTAATTTGAATTTAGTCTATCAACAGCCTCTAGAGCAGGAAAAGGAAAATATAGATAACGAAAGTATACCAAAAGAAGGAAAATACAAAATACTAATTGTAGAAGACAATGACTCGCTTAGAGAAATGTTAGTCAACATTTTCAAATCACTTTATACAGTAATTACTGCTGTTAATGGTAAAGAAGGGTTGGAAAAAACGTGTTCGGAAATGCCTCATATTGTTATCAGTGACATCATTATGCCTGAAATGTCAGGTACAGAACTTTGCCTGGCTATCAAACAGAATTTCGATACTTGCCATATTCCCGTCGTTCTGTTAACTGCCAAAACTACAATTGAACACAATCTGGAAGGTTTGAAAATGGGAGCAGACGATTATATCGCCAAACCATTTAATATCAATATTTTATTATCAAGATGCAATAATCTCGTTAATAATCGAATTATGTTACAGGAGAAATTCAGTAAACAACCGCAAATAAATACTCTAATTCTGACCAATAATATCCTGGATAAAAAGTTTATGGATAAAGTCACAGAAATTATTGAAAATGAAATTGATAATGTGAATTTTAGTGTAGACCAACTTGTTGCCCAAATGGGAATTGCCAGAACTAAATTATTCACCAAACTAAAAGCAATAACAGGACAGACTCCAAGTGACCTCATTATGACTATCCGTTTGAAACGAGCTGCATATTTGCTAAAGAATAATCCTGAATTAAATATATCCGAAATATCTGACCGAACAGGATTCAGCTTTCCAAAATATTTTAGTAAATGTTTCAAAAAAAAATATCATGTAACTCCACAAGCTTATAGAAAAGAAGAGATTCAGATATAGAACTTCAGAACACTAGCAGAAAATTATTCGAATTATATTCTTATTTCACATTAGGGATATTCTCAAAATAAATCGGAATATTCCTAAAATAATAAAATGTAAGACAACTAATTCATCGCGAGTTAATAACTTTTTTGCATCTTTAAGTATTTCTTGTGACAAAAAGTCGCACAAGTAATTGTTCAACATTGCGTCTGAACTCATTGTTCCGTCAATAGTAGCCTAAAAAAGCGTGCATTACCAATAATGGTTTAGTGCGAAGCTCTCTTGACAATATGGTTCTATACAAAAAGATCCAATGTATAGACTGTTAAACTGACCGATATGAGTAACATAAGGAACCGCCATACCACCCGTAATAAAGAAATAACTTACGGATATTGAGAAGCTATAACCAAAAGTCAAACAGGCAGGATAGTGTTATAAAATATTCTTCAAAAAACACTTTTCTTTATACATTTTACCTCAATCTGCACAACTTTTTATAACACTTTGTCTCCTCCCAGGAGTTATGTATATTACCACTCACTTCGTTTACTGACTATTTGCCTCCAGCTAACTCGATGATAAAATCTAGGCTGTTTACTTTGAATGCTGTCTTCTTAAAGCATAATGAATTCAAAAAAAGAGTGCACATAAATGAATTTCTCAAATAAAACGTTTCTTTCATAGAGAAATTCATCCTTTGAATAAAAACTGTGGCTATTTTATTTAGCGCATCATAAAAACAATATTATATCTTGCCGTTTTTCTCATAGGACCATATCAACCTCTAAATTATTAGATAACCTGAAACATCATTGGCATTACCTAAAACACGAAAAGAGCCCCATAACCCTCCGCTGAAGTAGAAGCCCTTTCTTAATACAAAAACTTAACTTTGACTTTACTAACTATTCCATTTATTGAGTTTCACAACCCACATGTTTACGTCCTACAAAATTATAATGGAAATTTATATATCGCAAATTATTAACACAAAAAACATCATATACATCTCAAATTCTGAAGTATACCGTTCAGGAAGACATCATTAACATTGTATGAAGTATTTATTACCCCTACCCCCAAAAATAAAGCGACAAGAATCCGCTGACTCTCATCGCACAATAAAACACGACAAATACTGGAACGCTTTTCACAAAGGGTACAATATCAGGAGAGGCTGAAATGATAAACCGCACGCTCTTTTTCAAGTAACAAAAAATAATGCGATTTGTTTATCTGGAGAAGTATCATTTACTAAAAGCATGAATGGGACAAGGGCATTCAACTAAGAATAAACGAGGTCGCTTTAGTAGGAACAAAGCAAAGAAGCGATGAAAGGAAAGCATTACCTATCATCGCTCCTGAATAAAAATAATTAAAGTATAATCTCCTTTTCACAAAGGAACGTAATTGCAGAACAAACCAACAATTAAAATGCAACAATAGCATATATTATGATGAACAAAAGTAAGTATTTATCAACTATTCACAAAGAAATAGTAACTTAAAAATCATCCGAAAGAATCAAAAAACAATCAGCGGTCGCAAATTATCTACGCCTAAATGCGGGATATTATGGATAAATTATTATTTTTGCCACTATTAAATAGTACGAAAAAACATACAGAAGTACTACTCTGATAAATGATACCAAATTATATGAAATCTAAGAATCATGTACGGTATCATCCTGGAACAACAAACAAGCTGTGATTTGAGATACAAAGAAGATAATCAGCCTCAATACGAAAGCAGGATGGTCTTCATAGATATTTCAAAAACAAAACTTAATGGACCCCCTTTTTAAGTTTTTAAAGATAAACATAGACTCTCTCCCTTAATTTCAACAGTCTTTATGAGAAAATGTAATGCCCCTGTCAATATAACGATGGGGGCTTTATTGTAGATTCACGCAACTAAAATTTATCAGGAGCAGAAGAAAATAAAAGAAAGAACCTCTATACCTAATGAGATCAGAAGTCCTTCCCTCTTAACACCAAAAAACAGATTGACTAGGCTAATACTATTTAGTCATACCAAAGAGGTTTTATAACTTCTTCGTATGTATGCCAAAATTAAACAGAAACGATGGATTAGCAAACTCTTGAGTGAGAAATTTTGTTCGTATAATTGACTCAACTGGGTAATATATGTGGGACAGCATTAAATGGGACAAAGAAAAAATCTCACCTATGTCATTCCGATAAAAACAACAAAAAATATTTTTTCGTATTCCCTCATCAAGATAACTCTGGTGGGACGGGACAACAGTTTCATTAAAGATGCACTAGACTATCACGAAATTTATAGAATATTCCTTAACAGCCCTTTACTTTATCCCTCAAGTTCTATCTTGTCGGTTCTGATATGTAAAGGGTACAGATTATCTATAGTAGTATCCTGCCCCTCAAGACACCGATGATCAATTTCCCAGCCAAACGGATCATCAACAAGACCATAGGCAGAACGTAAGATGATATTTCCACGCTTGTCCTTTCCAAACTCTTCCATGCCATGAATGGGAATGGCTTTAGAAAAGATGATATCCAGTTCTTCTTCCGTATATTTCATACATCCTGAAATGCCTGGTTTATTACGATAAATATAATATTTCGGGCCGATATCAACTAATATTTCTCCTGCAAATCACATTAATAAAATAAAAGGACCTCCATTCTCCGCTGAGATAGAAGTCCTCAAAAACATGATATCTTGTAACTATTCTCGGAATTTCACAACTCCAATTATAGTATGAAAAACGTACCCAAAGTTATACAGAAAACAAATAATCTGCAAATTCTTCTAGCAAGAGATTTTATTTATTAAAGAGAATAAAGAGAGAGACCGCTACGCCGTCTGTCCAAAGTAATAAAATAAGCCAAGAACTATCATCATATTCCTGCTATCACCTGGCGAGATTAACAATTACCCTGTAAATCGGGTTAGTCAGGGATAGAGAGTACATAACAGAGGATACATAATCGTCAGGATGGAATATTTTATTCACAAACAATGTACTTCTATTATAAAATGTACACGATTTGCACAACTTTTTATAACACTTTTATCTCCTCCCAGGAGTTATGTAATCACACTCACTACGTTCATTGCCCCCTATGCCTCCAGCTTACCCAGAGTTTTCATCAAGCCATTAATATAAAGGCCCCCTATCCCATATAGAGACGGAAGTCCTTTCAACAAACACAAAACTAAACTAGATTTAACTATTCTATTCATCAAGTTTCCCAACTCTAATCTGATAAGGTGTTGCAAACTTACAAAGAAAATAAATAATCAGCAATTCTAGGCGGAGGCTCTTATTTGCCAGAGTGATACAGATAAGCAAAACTATCATCATATCCATCGATGAGATTGCCCATTGTCCCGGATATCACATTCTTCAGTATTTTAGGCATGAAATTTATATAAAATACCCTCCAAAATTATGTTTTTTATCATTCGCAAACAAGCATAATTGCAGACGTAAAACAGTAAACATTTGTATAATTTCAAATATTATCAATAGATTACACACAAACATCTATTTCGTATTATTTACATCACATAGATAAAATCCTAAAATATACATATTTTCTGGGACACCTTCCCAGGACAGACGGATAAAAAGAGATTCAGGGTTAGCCCGACCATTTCTTTTCCTTCAAAAAAATATCTGTTTCGCCCTTCAAATCCCCCGAAAGCTTGATATATGTATGAAACCAAATATAATATTGCCAGATAAGAACGATAGTTCTATATCAGACCGTCAGGTAAGGAATTGTCCTGATGTCAGCGAAAAAACAGTTCCACAGAGAATACCCAGGAAATACAGGGAGGATATGAAGGGATTACAGGAGAGATACGATCTGCATGAAGGCTTGGTCATTAACGTGTCCCTCAAGGAGTTCAGGGGCATATGTGAAAGGGATTATCCAAAGATTGAAGCTTACTTGGGATTAAGGAAATACCTGTTGCGTACTTTCGGAGTAACCCTGAATATCCACTCACAAAAGACTAAGGGTGGTTCGGATAAAAATACAGCAATAACACAAAAATAATAGATACACAGATGGATGCAATAGTAATTAAGAAATCGGAACTCATAGAACAGATCAGAGAGGATTTTAAACTTTGGGAAGAAATGTCACCGGATATCGACGAAGGCTATTTTGACGAAGAGGACGTACAGTCTTATCTGAATTTCCTGATAGAAAGACATCATGCCGAATGGATTGTCATAGATGACACACAGGAAGGAGGTGATGTATGAAAGAGCTTTTCAATATAATCCCCAATTCGACTGGTGACGGATTCAGAATGAAACTCAGTACGGGAGTTATCGATGTCCCGGATGATAACGGAGGCTATATCATTTCCTCCGGCTGTGGTAGCGGTAAGACTGAAAGCATAAAGAGCCTGATCCGACAGAAATACAACTCGGGGATTCTGTATTGTGTCGATACCCGTGACGAACTGGGCAAGATGTATGACTGGATTCTGGCTAACCTGGTGAACAGGGAATTGGGGTATGGTGATATATTGAGAGAAAGCGACGTTATGATCATATCCAGTGACAAGGAACGTTCATCCTTTCTGAATCAATACAGGGACAATCCCGAGATTCTTATGGAGAAAAAGATCATCCTGATCACACATGTACGTTTCTGGACTGACCTGATCAATTATTTCCTCATTTACCGTCCCCAAGTACCCGTAGATTCATTTGACGGGGATTTCAGGAAACTAATGGTACGACCGGATCTTAGACGGTATATCCTGTTTGACGAGACTCCCACATTTATCAGACCTTTCGTGGAATTCGACCGGACGATACTGGGAGTATTCAGTAAAACCGATGATACGGGGAATATAACCTGTATGTCACCGGAAGAAATCGGGATTTATTACGCCCATTTCATCAGGAATACCAGGAATGATCTTTTTAACCAGTCTTACCGGATTAACCGTATTAAGCGTGACGTGGCATTAAACCTGATTCCGAAGTATTATGACTCATGGATGCTCTCCGACAGTGACAAGGCAGGCATTACATTCTATCCCGTTGACCTGTGTCCTTTGGGAGTCTACATAAATACGCATGTACTGATCTTCGAAGGTGCAGGGGATCTTTTGTTCAAGGACTCCAGAAACTTCAGGCTTCTTGATGTGGACCGGAAATATAACTGTGTGACTGAATTCCGGAAAATAGACTTCGGACTGTTCAGAAGAAATCTCAATCCCCGACGTTTTGACGAGTTTACCACACGTATCGCCATGCTTATAA
>OBKF01000359.1_pt1 | contig 23951 bp, 16 predicted proteins | sample 1481561 | NCBI WGS metagenome assembly OBKF01 (sample SAMN00265068, study PRJEB22529) | human gut metagenome
ACGCCGCCGCCCGCCATCGAGCAGAGTTTTACACCTAATTGGGGATAAAACAGCTCATGGCCGGCGCTGGTGTAGCCGTAGTCGGCATGGTCCTTGTACCTCTGCTCTCTGGGCTGTTCTCTGTCTAAGCGTTCCTGCATGAAATCCTTGCCGCTCCCGCAGTTCTGCGGGGGCGGCGGAAAGGAGGTTGACACCGTATGGATTTCTTACTTGAAGCCCTGACAAATTGGCTGAAAGAAATGCTGGTGGGCGGTATTATGAGCAACCTTTCGGGGATGTTTGACAGCGTAAACCAACAGGTCGCGGATATATCCGTACAGGTAGGACAGACCCCACAGGGATGGAATGGCAGTATTTTCAATATGATTGAGAATCTGTCAAACTCCATCATGGTGCCGATTGCAGGTGTGATCCTGGCTATCGTGATGACCGTAGACCTGATCCAGATGAATGCAGACAAGAACAACCTGCATGATGTGGATACCTGGATGATTTTCAAGTGGGTGTTCAAATCAGCTGCCGCCATCCTCATTGTCACAAACACATGGAATATCGTGATGGGCGTCTTTGATATGGCGCAGAGCGTGGTGGCGCAGGCGGCAGGGATTATCAATTCGGATGCGTCCATTGACATTTCCTCAGTTATGACCGATCTGGAACCGAGGCTGATGGAAATGGATTTGGGACCGCTGTTCGGACTGTGGTTCCAATCCCTCTTTATTGGCATTACCATGTGGGCGTTGTATATCTGTATCTTTATCGTTATTTATGGCCGTATGATCGAGATCTACCTTGTAACTTCGGTGGCTCCCGTTCCAATGGCTGCAATGATGGGCAAAGAATGGGGCGGTATGGGACAGAATTACCTCCGATCCCTGCTGGCACTGGGCTTTCAGGCGTTTCTCATTATCGTCTGTGTGGCAATTTATGCTGTGCTGGTGCAGAACATCGCTCTGGAAGATGACATCATCATGGCAATCTGGAGCTGCGTGGGCTACACCGTACTGCTATGTTTTACGCTGTTCAAAACCGGAAGTCTCGCCAAATCAGTCTTTCAGGCGCACTAAAACGGAAGGAGGTTTCCACATTGGCTTATGTACCCGTACCCAAGGACTTAACAAAAGTCAAAACAAAGGTCATGTTCAATCTGACCAAGCGGCAGCTTATCTGCTTCACGGGCGGAGCGCTTATTGGCGTACCGCTTTTCTTTTTGCTCAGAAAACCTACCGGAAACAGTGTAGCGGCTATGTGTATGATGCTGGTTATGCTGCCCTTCTTTATGCTGGCTATGTACGAAAAGCATGGACAGCCCCTGGAAAAGATCGTGGGCAACATTCTCAAAGTAGCTGTGATCCGTCCAAAGCAGCGACCTTACCAGACCAACAACTTTTATGCCGTATTAAAGCGGCAGGAAATGCTCGATAAGGAGGTGTATGACATTGTTCACCGCAATAAAAAAATGGCTGCATCGGATGTTCGGAAAAACCGAGGAAAAAACTGTGCAGCCGGTAAAGACAAAGAAAAAGCTGTCCCGCGCCGATAAGAAGCAGATCGAAGCGGCCATTGCCCGCGCTAACAGCACGGACAAAAAAGGAAAATCTGCGCAGGACAGTATCCCTTATGAACGGATGTGGCCGGACGGAATCTGCCGCGTATCGGACAGCCACTACACAAAGACCATCCAGTTTCAGGACATCAACTATCAGCTCTCCCAAAACGAAGATAAGACGGCAATCTTTGAGGGGTGGTGTGATTTCCTCAATTATTTTGACAGCTCGATTCATTTCCAGCTGTCTTTTTTGAACCTTGCGGCATCGGAGGAGACCTTTGCTAACTCCATTTCCATCCCGCCCCAGAGGGACGCCTTTGACAGTATCCGCGAGGAATACACCACAATGCTGCAAAATCAGCTGGCCAGAGGTAACAACGGTCTCATCAAGACCAAATACCTGACCTTTGGTATCGACGCGGACAGCATCAAAGCCGCCAAGCCCCGTCTGGAGCGTATTGAGACAGATATACTTAATAACTTCAAGCGTCTTGGTGTAGCTGCCAGAACGCTGGACGGTAAAGAAAGGCTTTTTCAGCTTCATGCGGTATTCCACATGGATGAACAACTCCCGTTTCAGTTTGAATGGGACTGGCTGGCTCCTTCCGGTCTGTCCACAAAGGATTTTATTGCACCAAGCTCCTTTGAGTTCCGCACCGGCAAGCAGTTCCGTATGGGCAAGAAATACGGGGCTGTTTCTTTTTTGCAGATTCTCGCACCGGAACTGAATGACCGTTTGCTGGCTGATTTTCTGGATATGGAAAGCTCGCTCATTGTGAGTATGCACATTCAGTCGGTGGATCAGGTGAAAGCCATCAAAACGGTAAAGCGGAAGATTACCGACCTGGACCGCAGCAAGATCGAGGAACAGAAAAAAGCAGTCCGTGCCGGATACGACATGGACATCATTCCATCTGACCTTGCTACCTACGGCAGTGAAGCGAAAAAACTCTTGCAGGATTTGCAGAGCCGCAACGAGAGAATGTTCCTTTTGACCTTTCTGGTGCTGAACACAGCGGACAATCCCCGTCAGCTTGGCAACAACATTTTCCAGGCAGGCTCCATTGCCCAGAAGTATAACTGTCAGCTGACCAGGCTGGACTTCCAGCAGGAAGAAGGACTGATGAGCTGTCTGCCCCTGGGACTCAATCAGATCGAGATTCAGCGAGGACTGACCACCAGTTCCACAGCTATCTTTGTGCCCTTTACTACGCAGGAACTGTTCCAGAACGGGAAAGAAGCCCTGTACTACGGCATCAATGCTCTGTCAAACAACCTCATTATGGTGGACAGAAAGCTGCTGAAAAACCCCAACGGCCTGATTCTGGGTACGCCAGGTTCCGGTAAGTCCTTCAGCGCAAAACGAGAAATTGCCAACTGCTTTTTGCTTACCAGCGATGATGTCATTATCTGTGACCCGGAAGCGGAGTACGCACCTCTTGTTGAGCGTCTGCATGGGCAGGTCATCAAGATCTCACCTACTTCAACCAACTATATCAATCCGATGGATCTGAATCTGGACTATTCGGATGATGAAAGCCCGCTGTCACTCAAGTCTGACTTTATCCTCAGCTTGTGTGAGCTGATCGTGGGCGGTAAGGAGGGCTTGCAGCCGGTGCAGAAAACCATTATTGACCGTTGTGTACGGCTGGTTTACAACGAATATCTCAATGACCCAAAGCCAGAGAATATGCCGATTTTGGAGGACCTTTATAACTTGCTGCGGGAGCAGGAAGAAAAAGAAGCTCAGTACATTGCAACGGCATTGGAAATCTATGTAACGGGTTCGTTGAATGTGTTCAATCATCAGAGCAATGTGGACATTGATAACCGGATTGTCTGCTATGACATCAAGGAACTGGGCAAGCAGCTTAAAAAAATCGGTATGCTGGTGGTTCAGGATCAGGTATGGAACCGCGTTACCATCAACCGTGCCGCCCACAAGTCCACCCGTTACTACATCGACGAGATGCACCTGCTTTTGAAGGAGGAGCAGACCGCCGCCTATACGGTGGAAATCTGGAAGCGATTCAGAAAATGGGGCGGTATTCCGACAGGTATCACCCAGAATGTCAAAGACCTTTTGAGCAGCCGCGAGGTAGAGAACATCTTTGAAAACTCGGACTTCGTGTATATGCTTAACCAGGCAGGCGGAGACCGTCAGATTTTGGCGAAGCAACTGGGGATTTCCACGCACCAGCTTAGCTATGTGACCCACTCCGGTGAGGGCGAGGGCCTGCTGTTCTATGGCTCCACGATCCTGCCGTTTGTAGACCACTTCCCGAAGAACACCGAACTTTACCGCATTATGACCACCAAACCTCAAGAATTGAAAAAGGAGGATGAATGATTATGAACCCCAACATTTTGAATAAAAACCCGCTGATATTTTTTGACAGGGCGGTAAATGCCCAGCGCAGCCAGCTGCTTACGGTCATGGCCGATGCGGTAAGTGAGTGCCGCACGGCGGCAGATCAGGCAGCCGAACTGAATGAGACCGGTCAGGTGGGGCTTCTCCGTCTGGCAGAGGTCTGGAGCGCCATTCGTGCTAAAGAAGGTATGGGCGGCCTGATTCTGGAAGGAACAGAGGCGAAGATCCTGTCCGATGTGGTGGCACAGTTTTATGCCTACCTGTCCGGCTGTATGTTCAACGATCCTGTGGGAATGGCCATTTATGCAGAGCTGCACTACATGATGTCCTCCCTCATGCTGGGAGAATGGTTTGAATAAAGAGCCGCGCCTGCGCTTTACTGATGAGGAACGGTCTGATCCTGCACTGGAAAAGCCGATCCGTAAAGCGGAGAAAGCTGCGGCCAGAGCAGATAAGGCGCAGGCCAATATCCCAAAGAAAAAGGTCAGGCAGACGGTCATTGACCCGGATACCGAAAAAAAGACCTCGAAGCTGACCTTTGAGGACAAGAAAAAGCCACCTTCCAAAGTTTCTCAAGGAGTCAGGGAAGCTCCTGTCCATCTGGTCGCAGGCAAGCTCCACAAAGAGATCCGGGAAACAGAGCAGGACAATGTGGGCGTGGAAAGCGCCCACAAGTCCGAGGAAGCGGTGGAGACCGGCGCTTATCTGGTGCGGGAGGGCTATCGCAGCCACAAGCTGAAGCCGTACCGCAAAGCAGCCCAGGCAGAGCGTCAACTGGAAAAGGCAAATGTAAATGTTCTGTACCAGAAATCTTTGCAGGAAAATCCCCAGTTTGCCAGCAACCCTCTTTCCCGCTGGCAGCAAAAACAGGCCATCAAAAAGCAGTATGCCGCCGCCAAACACGCCGGTCAGACTGCCGGAAATACCGCCCAGGCTGCATCCAAAACCGGAAAAGCCGCAAGGACGGTAAAAGAAAAGGTACAGCAGGCAGGGGCATTCGTCATGCGTCACAAGAAGGGTTTCCTGATGGCAGGGGTTTTGTTCCTCATTACCTGTATGCTGATGAATACCATGTCCTCCTGCTCCATGATGGCGCAGAGCATCGGTTCCGTTCTCTCCGGCACCACCTATCCGTCGGATGACCCGGAAATGCTGGCGGTGGAGGCAGATTATGCAGCCAGAGAAGCCCAGTTGCAGGAGGAAATCGACAACATAGAAAGCAGCCACCCAGGGTATGACGAGTATCGCTATGACCTTGGTATGATCGGTCATGACCCTCATGAGCTGGCAGCATTTCTGTCTGCCGTTTTGCAAGGCTACACCCGGCAGAGCGCTCAGGCAGAGCTGGCGCGTGTGTTTGCAGCACAGTATCAGCTGACGCTTACTGAGGAAGTGGAGATTCGCTACCGCACGGAGACCTCCACCGACCCGGAGACCGGCGAGACCACCTCAGAAGAAGTCCCCTATGAGTATTACATTTTGAATGTGAAACTCACCAGCAAGCCCATTTCCGCTGTGGCGTCGGAGATTCTGACCCCGGAGCAGATGGAAATGTATCAGGTCTACCGACAGACCATGGGCAATAAGCCGCTGTTGTTTGGCGGCGGTTCCCCTGACATGAGTAATTCCGAGGACTTGACCGGTGTACAGTTCGTAAATGGAACCCGTCCCGGAAATCCGCAGTTGGTGGAGTTGGCCAAGCGTCAGGTCGGCAATGTGGGCGGCTATCCTTATTGGAGCTGGTATGGCTTTGACAGCCGCGTGGAGTGGTGCGCCTGCTTTGTATCCTGGTGTTATAACCAGGCTGGAAAAAGTGAACCGCGCTTTGCAGGCTGTGAGTGGCAGGGCGTTCCGTGGTTCCAGTCTCATGGACAATGGGGTGCAAGAGGCTATAACAATCTGGCTCCCGGAGATGCAATTTTCTTTGATTGGGATTTGGATGGGACAGCAGACCATGTGGGTATCGTGATCGGTACGGATGGCAGCCGTGTTTATACGGTGGAGGGAAATTCCGGCGATGCCTGCAAGATCAAAAGTTATGACCTGAATTATCAAAGTATTAAGGGCTACGGCCTGATGAACTGGTAACAGACTTTGTGGAAAGGAGTGAACGGTTATGGCAAAAAACAAAATTGAACGTATCGACCAGGAAATTGAGAAAACCCGTGAGAAGATTGCGGAATATCAGGAAAAGCTCAAGACCCTGGAAGCACAGAAAACGGAGGCAGAGAATCTGGAAATCGTTCAGATGGTTCGTGCGCTACGCATGACTCCAGCACAGCTGAACGCTATGCTTTCCGGTGGAATGAACCATGGCAGAGATACGGCACTGCCGGAATCAAATAATCAGGAGGCTACCGCTTATGAAGAATAAAAGAATTTGCAAAACACTTTCCGCCCTTTGCCTGACAATGGTTGTGGCATTTGGCTTTACGATCCCTGCTTTCGCACAGGGGTCAGAACGGGCTCCGGCGGCACCGGCAGAGGATTCTACCAATGACAGCAATGTGATTGTGGAAGAAGCAGAACCGGCACCGGCACTTACACCAGATGGCAATGCCGCTCTGGTGGATGATTTTGGTGGCAATAAGCAGCTCATTACCGTTACCACCAAGGCTGGCAACTATTTTTACATTTTGATCGACAGGGCTAATGAGGATAAAAAGACTGCTGTTCACTTTCTGAACCAGGTGGATGAAGCAGATTTGATGGCACTGATGGAAGATGAAAATGTCAAAGAGGAGCCGGCTGCTGTGTGTAGCTGCACGACAAAATGTGAAGCAGGGGCAGTCAATACGGCCTGCCCGGTCTGCGCAACTGATAAGAGTAAATGTACGGGCAAAGCACCGGAACCTCCGGCAGAAACATCGGAGCCGGAAAAAGAGAAGCCTGCCGGATTGAACCCGGCTGCGCTGGTCCTTTTGCTGGCTCTGCTGGGAGGCGGTGGCGTATTTGCCTACTTGAAGCTCGTTAAGAACAAGTCTAAGACCAAGGGCAATGACAGTCTGGACGATTATGATTATGGCGAGGAGGATTCCGAGGAATGGGAAACCGAGGATGAGGAGTCGGACGAGCCGGACGCTGACGGGGGCAGCACAGAAGAAGATGATGAGGACAGTGTGAAATGACCCGTTTCACAGACAGTCCCTATGAACGCATGATGACACGCAGGCCGGAGGGCGGGAAGGAAACTTCCCGTCCTCCTTCTTTACCCCACAGCCACCCCTGCTATGGTTGCGGGAATTATGGAAGACCCTGCGTAGGTATCTGTCACCGGGAAATGTCCCGATGGCTCAAAGAGAGGAGGAACCATCATGGCTCAACATAAATTGGTAATTGCCGAAAAACCATCAGTTGCCCAGAATTTGGCGGCGGTGATCGGTGCAACCGTCCGTAAGGACGGGTATCTGGAGGGCAACGGCTGGCGTGTCAGCTGGTGCGTGGGCCACCTGGCCGGTCTTGCGGGTGCAGACAGCTATGACCCAAAGTATGCCAAGTGGCGATATGATGACCTGCCTATTCTGCCGGAGTATTGGCAGATGGTGGTGGGAAAGGATAAGAAAAAGCAGTTTGATATTCTGAAAAAGCTGATGAATGCCCCGGATGTTTCGGAGGTGGTAAATGCCTGCGATGCCGGACGCGAGGGCGAGTTGATCTTCCATAGCGTCTATGAGCTGGCAGGTTGCAAGAAGCCGATGAAAAGGCTCTGGATTTCTTCGATGGAGGACTCTGCCATAAGGGAAGGCTTTGCAAACCTGCGCCCCGGTGCGGACTATGACGGACTTCGAGATGCTGCCCTCTGCCGTGCCAAGGCCGACTGGCTGGTGGGGATCAATGCGACAAGGCTTTTTTCCGTGCTGTATCACCGTACCCTCAACATCGGGCGCGTGATGTCCCCAACACTGGCGCTCATTGTCCAGCGAGAAGCTGAGATCGACACCTTTAAGCCGATTCCCTTTTATAACGTGGCGCTGGAGCTGCCCGGTCTTACCGTATCCGGGGAGCGCATGGCGAATAAGGCCGCTGCCGAGCAGCTGAAAGAAGCCTGTCAGGGTGCAGCTGTCACAATCAAAAAGGTGGAGTGCAAGGAAAAGTCCGAAAAGCCGCCTGCCCTCTATGACCTGACTACCCTGCAAAGAGATGCCAACCGCCTGCTTGGATTTACAGCCCAGCAGACCCTGGACTATCTACAAAGCCTGTATGAAAAGAAGCTCTGCACCTATCCCCGTACTGACAGCCGCTATCTGACTGGTGATATGGCAGACAGCCTGCCGGTGCTGGTGAATCTGGTTGCCAGTGCTATGCCGTTTCGCAAAGGGATCGCCATTACCTGTGATCCGCATACGGTCATCAACGATAAGAAAGTAACCGACCATCACGCAGTAATCCCTACCAGAAATCTCAAGGATGCAGACCTTTCTGCCCTTCCTGCGGGAGAAAAAGCGGTGCTGGAGCTGGTGGCCCTGCGTCTGATGTGCGCCGTAGCCCAGCCCCATATCTATTCGGAAACCGTTGTAATTGCAGCGTGTGCCGGTGGGGAGTTTACCACAAAAGGAAAAACGGTGAAGCACCCCGGATGGAAAGCACTGGAGGACGCTTATCGTGCCAAAATGAAGGATACAGAGCCGAAAAAAGAGGGCGTAGAGAAAGCCCTGCCGGAGCTGACCGAAGGACAGACCCTTTCGGTTTCTGCGGCAATCGTCAAAGAAGGCAAAAGCAGTCCGCCTCAGCACTTTACGGAGGACACCCTATTGTCCGCGATGGAGACTGCCGGAAAAGAGGATATGCCGGAGGATGCCGAGCGAAAAGGTCTGGGTACACCGGCCACCCGTGCCGGTATTTTGGAAAAGCTGGTATCTGCCGGTTTTCTGGAACGAAAAAAGAGCAGGAAAACGGTGCAGCTTCTCCCTTCCCACGATGCAGTTTCCCTGATCACAGTGCTGCCGGAACAACTGCAATCGCCGCTTTTGACTGCCGAGTGGGAGTACCGCCTGGGAGAGATCGAGCGCGGGCAGCTTGCCCCGGAGGAATTTTTAGACGGGATCAGCACCATGCTGAAAGATCTGGTGGGGACTTATCAGGTCATCAAGGGAACTGAGTATCTGTTCACTCCGCCCCGTGAGGTGGTGGGCAAATGCCCTCGCTGCGGCGGTGAAGTTGCAGAACTGCAAAAAGGCTTCTTCTGTCAGAATGATTCTTGCAAATTTGCAATCTGGAAAAACAACAAATGGTGGGCTGCCAAGAAAAAAGAGCCGACCAAAGCTGTGGTGTCTGCGCTGCTGAACGATGGCTGTGTCCGTGTGACGGGGCTATATTCGGAGAAAACCGGCAAGACCTACGATGCCACTGTGGTTTTGGAGGACGATGGACAGTATGCCAACTTCAAGCTGGAATTTGACCAGCGGAAAGGAGGCAGCCGATGAAGCTCTCTTTAGTGGAACGGGAAACCATTCTCCTCTATAACCAGGCAGAACCAATGGCTGAGGTCTATACCCACGATCCCCGTCTGATGGAGAAGCTGGAACTGTTGGCAAAAAAGCACCCCGACCAGATCACCCGAAAGGACGCCCATAACTTTACCGTCCCCAAGCGGTGTGTATCAGTCCGGGAGCCATACAGCGCCGAGCGCCGCAAAGCTGCCAGTGAGCGTGCGAAAGTCGCCGGATACCAGCCCCCTGTGAAAAAGTCCGGCAGTTAAAGGCACATGGCAGAGAATGTATTTGAAGCGGTCAAGCAGTCGGTCAGCACCAGAGAAGCGGCAGCGTTTTATGGGATCGAGGTCAAACGAAATGGTATGGCCTGCTGTCCCTTTCACGATGATAAGAACCCCAGCATGAAGGTAGACCAGCGGTTCCACTGCTTTGGCTGTGGTGCAGATGGGGATGTGATCGACTTTACCGCAAAGCTCTTTAACCTCTCCCCAAAAGAAGCGGCAGAGAAACTGGCACAGGACTTTGGCCTGATCTATGACAGTCAGGCCCCGCCCCGTAGGAGATATGTCCGGCAAAAAACCGAGGCACAGAAGTTTCGGGAGGATCGACAGAGCTGTTATCGTGTACTGTCCGATTACTACTATCTGCTGAAAAAATGGGAAGCCGACCGTTCTCCCAGGACACCGGAGGAAGAACCGCACCCCCGTTTTGTGGAAGCAATCCAGAAGAAAGCCTATGTAGAATACCTGCTGGACCTTTTCCTTTATAAAAGTGAAGAAGAACAAAAGGCATGGATTGCAGAACACACAGCAGAAATCACACACTTGGAAAGGAGATTGAAAATCATGGCTGAGAACAAACCCACCAACCGAGAACGGCTAAGGGAAATCACAGATGGCATCGAGCAGGGCATCAAAGAACTGTTTGAGAGTGAAAAGTATATGCGCTATCTGTCCGTCATGTCCCGATTTCACCGCTATTCGGTAAACAACACTATGCTCATCTATATGCAGAAGCCGGACGCCACTTTGGTAGCCGGATACAATAAGTGGAAAGACCAGTTTGAGCGTCATGTAAAAAAGGGCGAGCATGGCATTACCATCATCGCCCCAACACCGTACAAGAAGAAAATCGAGGAGCAGAAGCTGGACCCGGATACCAAGGCTCCGATTCTGGATAAAGACGGAAAGATCGTCACAGAGGAAAAAGAAATCGAGATCCCCATGTTTCGTCCGGTCAAGGTCTTTGATGTGAGCCAGACCGACGGGAAACCTTTGCCGGAGCTCGCATCATCCCTTTCCGGCAATGTGCCAAATTATGAGGCATTCATGGAGGCCCTGCGCCGCAGTGCACCGGTACCGATTACTTTTGAAGCAATGGCCGCCGATACGGACGGCTATTTTTCTGCTGATCATCAGAAAATTGCCATTCGTCAGGGCATGAGCGAGGTGCAGACGGTTTCGGCCACGGTTCACGAGATTGCTCACAGCAAGCTCCATGACCCTAAAAAATATGAAATGCTACCGTCATGGAAGGTTGTGCTGGAGAGTGAAGGTGGAACCAAGCATGATTTCAAGCTGGATTTTGCCACAGAAAAAGAAGCCGAACAGTTTGCTTCTGATATGGATTGGCGTTATGTGGACGAAAATCAGTTTGAATGGCGTCTTGCAGTTGAGGAAGATGCAACCGCAGAAAAACAGGCAATCAAAAACCGTCACACGGAAGAAGTGGAGGCTGAAAGCATCTCCTATGCAGTCTGCAAATATTTTGGCATCGAGACTGGAGAAAATAGCTTTGGCTATATTGCCAGTTGGAGTCAGGGCAAGGAACTGAAAGAGTTGAGAGCCAGTTTGGAGACCATCAACAAAACCTCCGGCACTTTGATCTCCGACATTGAGCGCCACTATAAGGAAATCTGCAAAGAGCGTGGAATCGACCCTCATGCAAAGGTAGAGCCGGAAACCGCCCCGATAGAGCAGCCAGCAGATGCCATTAAGGTATCTGATAGGCTGCCGACCGGCGATCTGACCTACTATGTAGCAGAGTGCATGGAATTTCCAAACCTCGGAGAATACCACGATAACCTGTCTTTGGAGGAAGCTGTACGCATTTATCAGGAGATTCCAGCAGAGCGAATGAACGGGATAAAGGGCATTGGTTTTGAGCTGAAAGACGGAAGCGACTATGAAGGACCTTTTCCGATTTTGACCGGCCAGACCATTGACCTGGACACCATCCAGGCAATCGACTATTACCGTGATAATCCTCTGGTGCAAAAAGCGGTAAAGGAACTGGCTGCGGCAATGCCGGAAATGGAAGTGCTGGGGGCGGATGCCAACCAGCAGGAGGCTTTGTTTCTGATTGACGATGCCACCTATCTTCATATCCAGTCCTGTGACAGCGGCTGGGACTATACCCTTTACGATGCCGCGTCCATGAAAGAGTTGGATGGTGGTCAGCTGGATATGCCGGAGATTTCCCGCATGAAGGCAGTTCTCCAGATTTGTGATGACAACGATTTGGGCAGAGACTCGGTAAAATACGCACCGTTGTCCATGATTGAGACCTTGCAGGAAGCTGCCTACCAGCAGATGCAGGCAGAGGCCAGTCAGATGGCTGCTTCTTCTCAGCTGCCGGAAGCACAAGAGCAGGCGCTGGATGAATACCCTATGCCTGATGAGCAGGTATCCACACCGGATATGCAGGAATACGGCTACTTCTATGATGGGATGCTCCCTGTCACCAGAGAACGGGCGCTGGAACTGGATGCCGCTGGTTTGACCGTCTATGTGCTGCATGAGGACAATACGGAGAGCATGGTGTTTGACCCGCAGGAAATCATGGATCATGGCGGTCTTTTTGGCGTGGACCGTGAGGAATGGGAGAAAAGCCCTCAGTTCCACGAAAAGGTCATGGAGCGTCAGGAACATCAGCAGGAACGCGAACAGGCATTTCTATCCCAGAACAGAGATTGCTTTGCTATCTATCAGGTGAGCCGTGACGATCCGCAGAATGTGCGCTTTATGAATCTGGATTGGTTAAAGTCCCATGACATTTCCATAGACCGCAGCAATTATGACCTCATTTACACAGCTCCGCTGAGGGAGTCTGGCACGGTACCGGAGCAGCTGGAAAAACTATATGAGCAGTTTAATCTGCAAAAGCCGGCGGATTTTCACAGTCCTTCTATGAGTGTCAGTGACATCGTTGCGATCAAGCAGGACGGTAAGGTATCCTGTCATTACTGTGACAGTGTTGGTTTTACTCAGATCCCCGGATTCCTGCCGGAAAATCCGCTGAAAAATGCGGAGATGGCCGTGGAGGACGATTACGGCATGATCGACGGTATCATCAACAATGGCGCAAAAGAGCCTACGGTGGCAGAGCTGGAACAGCAGGCCCGCAACGGTCAGCCCATTTTCCTCATGGATTTGGCTGCCGCTGCCCATCGGGAGGAACGGGAAAAGAAAAAGTCCGTCATGGAGCAGCTGAAAAGCCAGCCCAAGGCAGAACACAAAAAGATAGCGCCAAAAAAGAGTGCGGAAAGGGAGATTTGATATGGGAAACTTTACTTTTGAGGAAATGAACCTGATGTGCATTTACAATACCGGCAGCCGCACCGGACTGATCGACAGCCTGCGTGAGATGCGCGGCGAGCTGGCCCCGGAGGAAACCGAGCTGCGGGAGTTGACAGACAGCGCACTGGGCAAGCTCCAGGCCATGAGTGATGCCGAGTTTGCCGAGCTGGAGTTGTATCCGGATTTTGACCAGTAAACACCATAATCGCAGGGATGGGGTGGCAATATGCCACCCCACCTTTTTACCCCAAAACTGAAAGGAGGACAGAACACTATGCCAACCAAAGCTGAACTATATGCACAGATGGCGGAGAAGGTGACAACGCAGCTCACGGGGAGCTGGCAGGAATGGGCAGGGTTTCTCACCACTGCTTCCCGCCTTTACAAGTACCCGTTCCATGAGCAGTTGATGATCTACGCCCAGCGTCCGGACGCCACCGCCTGTGCAGAGTACGATTTGTGGAATGAAAAGATGGGCCGGTATGTAAGGCGCGGCTCCAAGGGAATTGCTCTGGTGGACGATTCCGGGGACAGGCCCCGCCTGCGCTATGTTTTTGATATTTCCGACACCGGAACCCGTGAACATTCCCGCACTCCCTGGCTGTGGCAGCTGGAGGAGCGCCATTTGGATTCGGTGCAGGCCATGCTTGAGCGCACCTATGATGTTTCCGGTGATGACCTTGCCGGACAGCTCACCGAGGTAGCCGGAAAACTGGCTGAGGAATACTGGACGGAGCATCAGCAGGACTTCTTCTATATCGTTGACGGTTCCTTTTTGGAGGAATATGATGAGTTTAACATCGGAGTACAGTTCAAGGCAGCAGCCACCGTCAGTATCACTTATGCTTTGATGTCCCGCTGTGGACTGGAACCGGAACGCTACTTCGACCACGAAGATTTCATGGCGATCTTTGATTTCAATACTCCGGCAACCATCGGAGCGCTGGGAACAGCGGTCAGCCAGATCAACCAGCAGGTGCTGCGGCAGATCGGCGTTACCGTCCGAAATGCAGAGCGCGAAGCCAACCAAGAAAGGAGCAAACAAGATGAACAATCCCATGACCTATATCCAGAACGGAGACTATCTGATTCCCGACCTGAAGCTGAGCCAGCAGCCGGAGAAACCCCTGGGCAAGTACGGCAGGATGAGGAAAACCTACCTGAAGGAACACCGTCCCATCCTCTACAACCAGATGTTGCTGAGCGAGAAGCTGTACCCGCACCTTCTGGAGATCGACGAGACCGCCCAGAGCAGACTGGAGCAGATGATGCCCCAGCTGACGAAGGAAGCGGGAGCCACCGAGGAACTGAAAGCCAGCGATCCCATGAAGTGGGTGGGGCTGATGAACACCTGCAAAGCTCAGGCCGAGGAAATCCTGATGGCGGAGCTTATCAACAGCTGACTCTAAACCTGTTCCTCTCCGAAGCGGAACAGATCCAATCCATAGATGAAGCAGAGAATGTAGCGCATACATCCTCTGCTTTTTCTTTTGCCCAAAATGACATCGACCATGTGCTGCGTTTGGGCGGCAATACAGACCGTCAAAGGGAGCGTGTGGTTGCAGCCTTTGAAAAGCAGAAAACCACCGCTGAGATTGCCGAGATACTGAAAACGCTGTACCACGGCGGCAATGGCCTTGGCAGTGTGAGCGCATGGTATGCCGAGGATGGTATCCATCTTTCCCACGGGAAGTCTGTCCGTTATGACAGGTCTGCCCAGGTCATTTCCTGGGAGAGCGCCGCAGAGCGTATCGGGGAGCTTTTGGAGAGCGGCCAGTTTGCCTCCAATGTGGAGCTTGCAGAAGTGGCAGGCTATGAACGATCCCTCCTTGCAGAAAAGCTCTGGTATCTGTATCACGATCTCAGTGAGGATGCCAGAGAAGCCGGATATTTGTCCTGCCTGTCAGAGATCAAAGGCAATGGTTTCCCGGAGGAGACCCGCCACCTGATGGAGCAGCTGAGTGAACCGGCTTTCCGCCAGACCCTCAAGGAAGAATACGCTGCCTTCTGGACTGCCTATCAGCAGGACCGTGACCTGTTGCGTTTTCACTATCATAGACCGAGGGAGATCTGGGAGAACCTGAAGGACCTTGACCTGCCCCGCAGGACCTTTTCTTCAGAGCTTTCCCAAGTGCCAACCGTCCAGCACTTTATTACCGAGGATGAGATCGACGCCGCCATGACCGGCGGAAGCAGTTTCGCCGGTGGAAAAGGCCGTATCTATGCGTTTTTCATGGCAAACCATACGGATAAGGAGAAAGTGAGATTCCTCAAAGACGAGTATGGCATTGGCGGACGCTCTCATGCCTTGTCCGGTGCAACACACAGCGGCGAAGATCACGATGGGAAAGGACTGCACTATAAAAAGCAGGACTGCCCGGATGTTCACTTGAACTGGGAAAAGGTTGCCAAGCGCATTACCTCACTTGTCCAGAAAGACCGCTATCTTACCGAACAGGAACAGGCGCAGTATGACAAAATCCAGTCTGAAAAGGAACTGGCCGAAGAAGATGCCATTCAAACACAGCAGCCGGAGGTGGAGAAAGAAACGCCAAAGCCTATCCTTCGGGAGCAGTTTGAGCAGTATAAGCCTGTGGTGACTGCCGCTATTTCCGAGGATGCCGCATACCGCAATGCCTGCGGGCATTCTGACCGTGAAAATGCTGTCATCGAGGGCAATGCCGCTGTGCGCCGTGCGGTTCTTGGTTCTAAGGATATGGAGCTGATCCGACTCTATTCGGATGTGCCGGAGTTCCGTCAGCGTCTGCACCGGGAAGTGATCGACGAGACCTATCCAAAGCTCCATGAGCTTCTGCGCCCTCTTTCTCAGGAAGATATTGATACTGTCCTTTGTGCATGGAACGGCAATATCGAGAGTAAACACGCTGTTGTCCGCTATATGAAAGACCATGCAAGAGAAAAAGATACCGCCGCATGGCTGGCTCAGGAATACGGCGGCAGTAACAGCAACAGCCTGTTCGTTGTCCGTGCCGGCAGCCCGGAGGAAACGCAGCTGCCCTGGCCGAAGGTACAGCGCAGGCTTGCCCAGCTCATTCAGGAGGAACGGTTTTATACCGAAGAAGAACAGGATCGTTTTGACAACATCGACCCAATCGCCATCCGGGAAGCTCTGGAGGAAAGAGGGATTGTCAACGGCCAGGTGGCAGACCCGGAAAAACTGGACAATGATCCGTTTATCCAACAGGTGAGGTCAGATGCAGAGCAGATTGCAGATGCCGAGACAGAGCAGACTTCCGAAGTTTCCATTTCCGATGAGGAATATGACGCAGTTCGCCGCCCAATTCCGCAAAGAACCTCCTATGACCCAGCCGCCCCGGTCTATGCCGTGGGCGATACCGTGTATATCGAGGATGACGCCTATCAGATCACCGAGCTGCGGGAGGACACCGTACAGCTTCTGCCCACCGGGATGGTATATCCCATCTACCGGGCAGAGCGCAAAGAACAGTTCGAGCAGCTGCTTCGGGCAGACCGGCGCAATGCTTACTATACCGAGTTTCTTCCTATTGACCCGGACAAGGCAGAACAAGACTTGCGGGATGTATTGGCTCATGGACTGATGGATGAAGCGGATAAAAAGCAGATTTCCACGCTGCTGCAATCCGGCAGGAGCAACAGCGAGATCGCCTACTGGCTGAGCAGAGCCTATTCCGGTGAGATTGAGACACTGAATCTGGAGACCGGCGATATTGTCGATTACCGTACCACGGCACAGGGCATAGAACTGGAAGTCATGGATGCAGAGGAAAAGCGTCTGGCTATGCTGTATTTCCGCTGGGATGAGGTTGCGCCTTTGCTGCGCGGGATGTATGCCCGTCAGCAGGACGGTTTTGGACAGGAACAGCCCCAACCGGCTACCGAATCCCCGACCTTCCATTCCGAGACCATGGCCGTCTATCCGGGCGATAAGAACAATCTGCCTTATGATGTGGTGGTGGAACGACTGCATATCGAGGAGCCGGAGCCGCCAGCCCCTGTGACTGAGCCGGAGAAAACCTTTGAGGAAGTGCTGGACGAACACCCGGTTTCCATTCAGGTCAATGGCCAGTGGCAGACCTTTCCCAATGCCAAAGCTGCCGAGGAAGCATCTTATGAGGAATACAAGGCTAACCTGCGCCGCAATGCAAAAAACTTCCGCATTACAGATGAGCATTTGGGTGAGGGCGGTCCGAAAGCCAAGTTCCAGGCAAATGTCAATGCGATTCGTTTGCTGAAAGAGCTGGAAGCTGCCGGACAGCAGGCAAGCCCCGAACAGCAGGAGGTTCTTTCTCGATATGTGGGCTGGGGCGGTCTCTCTGATGCGTTTGACCCGGAGAAACCGGCATGGGCTTTAGAGTATGCCCAGCTAAAAGAACTGCTGACCCCGGAGGAATATGCCGCCGCCAGAGGTTCCACCCTCAACGCGCACTACACCAGTCCCACGGTAATCCGGGCCATCTATGAGACCGTGGGCCGCATGGGTTTTGAGACCGGCAACATCCTGGAGCCGTCCTGCGGTGTGGGCAATTTCTTCGGTATGCTGCCGGAAGAAATGCGAAACAGCCGTCTGTATGGCGTTGAGCTGGATTCCATCAGTGGACGGATTGCAAAGCAGCTCTACCCCAAGGCCGACATCACCGTGGCCGGGTTTGAGACCACCGACAGGCGAGATTTCTATGACCTTGCCATTGGTAATGTGCCTTTTGGCCAGTATCAGGTTCGAGATAAAGCCTATGACAAGCTGAATTTCAGCATCCACAACTACTTTTTTGCCAAAGCACTCGACCAGGTGCGTCCCGGCGGCGTGGTGGCCTTTGTCACCAGCCGCTATACGATGGACGCCAAGGATTCCACCGTGCGCCGGTATCTTGCTCAACGTGCCGAGCTGCTGGGAGTCATCCGTCTGCCTAATGACGCGTTCAAAAAGAATGCCGGTGCCGAGGTGGTATCCGACATCATCTTTCTCCAAAAGCGGGATCGCCCGCTGGACATCGTGCCGGAATGGACCCAGACCGGACAGACGGAGGACGGGTTTGCCATCAACCGGTATTTTATCGACCACCCGGAAATGGTGCTAGGCAGACAGGAGCCGGTAAGCACTGCACATGGTATGGACTACACCGTGAACCCCATTGAGGGGCTGGAACTGGCCGATCAGCTGCACGATGCCGTGAAGTACATTCGCGGCACCTACCAGGAGGCTGAGCTGCCGGAGCTGGGCGAAGGCGAAGCCATTGACACCTCCATTCCTGCCGACCCCAATGTGAAGAACTATTCCTATGCCATTGTAGACGGGCAGGTGTACTACCGGGAAAACAGCCGTATGGTGCGCCCTGACCTCAACGCCACCGCCGAAGCCCGCGTGAAAGGTCTTGTGGGACTGCGTGATTGTGTGCAGGAACTGATCGACCTTCAGATGGATGCAGCGGTTCCGGACAGCACCATTCGGGAGAAGCAGGCGGAACTGAACAGCCTCTATGACAGCTTTTCTGCCAAATACGGTCTCATCAATGACCGTGCAAACCGTCTGGCCTATGCAGACGATTCTTCCTATTACCTGCTCTGTGCGCTGGAAGTCATCGACGAGGACGGTAAACTGGAACGTAAGGCAGATATGTTCACCAAGCGGACCATCAAGCCCCATCAGGCGGTGGCTGTGGTGGATACGGCAAGTGAAGCACTGGCGGTGTCCATCTCGGAAAAAGCCTGCGTGGATATGGACTATATGAGCCAGCTTACCGGAAAAACAAAAGAAGAACTGGCCGGAGAGCTGCAAGGCGTAATCTTCCGTGTACCGGGACAGTTGGAGCAGGACAGAACGCCCCATTATGTGACTGCTGATGAATACCTCTCTGGCAATGTACGCCGAAAGCTGCGTCAGGCACAGCGGGCAGCACAGCAGGACCCGGTTTATGCAGTCAATGTGGAAGCTCTTACCGCCGCCCAGCCCAAAGACCTGGATGCGTCGGAGATCGAGGTGCGTCTGGGCGCTACCTGGATTGACAAGGAATATATCCAGCAGTTTATGTATGAGACCTTTAATACCCCGTTTTATCTCCAACGCAGTATCGAGGTCAACTATTCGTCCTTTACCGCTGAATGGCAGATCAAGGGAAAATCTTCTGTATCCTACAACGATGTGGCAGCTTATACCACCTATGGGACCAGCCGCGCCAACGCCTACAAGATTCTTGGAGGATTCCTTAAACCTGCGGGATGTCCGCATCTATGACACCATAGAGGACGCAGACGGAAAAGAGCGCCGCGTGCTGAATGCCAAGGAGACCACCCTGGCGGCTCAAAAACAGCAGGCGATCCGGGAAGCCTTTAGGGACTGGATCTGGAGAGACCCGGAGCGCCGCCAGACTTTGGTGAGCCAGTACAACGAGGAAATGAACTCTACCCGTCCCCGTGAATATGATGGCAGCCACATCACTTTTGGAGGCATGAACCCGGCCATTACCCTGCGGGAACACCAGAAAAGCGCCATTGCCCATGTGCTGTATGGAGGAAATACCCTGTTGGCACATGAAGTAGGCGCAGGCAAAACTTTTGAAATGGTAGCTGCTTCGATGGAAGCCAAACGCCTGGGACTGTGCCAGAAATCTCTCTTTGTGGTTCCAAACCATCTGACAGAGCAGTGGGCGTCGGAGTTTCTGCGTCTCTATCCTTCCGCCAATATCTTAGTCACCACCAAAAAGGACTTTGAGACCCATAACCGAAAGAAGTTCTGCGCACGTATTGCGACGGGTGATTATGATGCCATCATCATGGGACACAGCCAGTTTGAGCGTATCCCCATCAGCCGGGAGCGTCAGGAACGGCTTCTCTATGAACAGATCGACGAGATCACTGAGGGGATTGCAGAGGTACAGGCCAGTGGCGGCGAGCGTTTTACCGTCAAACAGCTGGAGCGTACCAGAAAGTCTCTGGAAGCCAGACTGGAAAAGCTGCAAGCCGAGGGGCGAAAAGACGATGTGGTAACCTTCGAGCAGCTGGGTGTGGACCGTTTGTTTGTGGACGAGGCCCACAACTATAAAAACCTGTTTCTATACACAAAAATGCGGAATGTGGCTGGTCTTTCCACATCGGACGCGCAGAAATCCTCCGATATGTTTGCCAAGTGCCGCTATATGGATGAGATCACCGGAAACCGTGGCGTGATTTTTGCCACCGGCACCCCGGTCAGCAACTCCATGACCGAGCTTTACACCATGCAGCGTTACCTTCAGTATGAACGCCTGCAAGAACTGAACATGACCCACTTCGACTGCTGGGCTTCCAGATTTGGGGAGACCGTCACAGCATTGGAGCTGGCACCGGAAGGCACCGGCTACCGGGCAAGAACGAGATTCAGCAAGTTCTTTAATCTGCCAGAGCTGATGAACCTGTTCAAAGAAGTGGCGGACATCAAGACCGCCGACCAACTGAACCTGCCCACCCCGGAGGTGGAATACCACAACATCGTGGCGCAGCCTACCGAACATCAGCAGGAAATGGTGAAGGCACTCTCTGAGCGCGCTTCCGAAGTACACAGAGGCAGTGTGGACCCGTCGGTGGATAATATGCTCAAAATCACCTCGGATGGCCGCAAGCTGGGACTGGACCAGAGGATCGTCAACCAGATGCTGCCGGATGAACCTGGCACAAAGGTCAATCAGTGCGTGGACAACATCATGCAGATCTGGCGGGATGGCGAAGCTGACAAGCTGACCCAGCTGGTGTTCTGCGACATTTCTACACCGCAGGCAAAAGCTACTGCAAGCAAGGCGGCGAAAACACTGGATAATCCACTGCTTCACGCACTGGAAGGTGCCGTGCCTCTGCCGGAGCAGGAACCGACCTTTACGGTATATGACGATATTCGTCAGAAACTCATTGCTCAGGGGATGCCTGCCGACCAGATCGCTTTTATCCATGAAGCCAACACCGAAGTGCGGAAAAAGGAGTTGTTCTCTAAAGTCCGTACCGGTCAGGTGCGTGTCCTTTTGGGCAGCACCGCCAAGATGGGCGCAGGCACCAATGTGCAGGACCGTCTGGTGGCACTTCATGACCTGGACTGTCCGTGGAGACCGGGAGACCTTGCCCAGCGCAAGGGCCGTATCGAGCGCCAGGGTAACCAGAATCCTCTTGTCCATGTGTACCGCTATGTGACCGAAGGAACCTTTGACGCATACCTCTGGCAGACGGTGGAGAATAAGCAAAAATTCATTAGTCAGATCATGACTTCTAAATCGCCGGTACGCTCCTGCGATGATGTGGATGAAACCGCCCTCAGTTTTGCAGAGATCAAGGCTTTGTGTGCCGGAGACCCACGTATCAAAGAGCGCATGGATTTGGATGTGGAGGTATCCCGCCTGAAGCTGATGAAAGCCGACCACCAGAGCAAGCAATATCGTCTGGAGGACCAGCTGCTCAAATACTTCCCGGAGGAGATTGAAAAGCACAAAGGCTTTATCAAGGGCTTTGAATCCGATCTGGAGGTTTTGGCAGCGCACCCGCACCCGGAGGACGGTTTTGCTGGTATGGAAATCCGTGGCGATCTGCTGACCGATAAGGAGAACGCCGGCGCAGCCCTTTTGGATGCCTGCAAGGAGGTCAAAACCTCCGATCCGGTGCAGATCGGCAGCTACCGGGGATATGCCATATCCGTGGAATTTTCCGCTTGGAAACAGGAGTATACGCTCCTGCTGAAAGGACAGATGACCCACCGGGCAACCCTTGGTACAGACCCTCGCGGAAATCTTACCCGTATCGACAATTCCCTCGCTCAGATGCCCCAGCGTCTGGAGGCGGCAAAGGCCCAGCTGGATAACCTCTATCAGCAGCAGGCTGCCGCAAAGGAGGAAGTCGGAAAGCCATTCCTTTATGAAGAAGAACTGCGAAGCAAAAATGCCCGTCTGGTGGAGCTGGATACTTTGCTGAACATCGACGGAAAGGGACAGGCACACGCCGAGGCTGTTGTTGCCAAAAGCGCACGGCCTTCGGTGCTGGATCATCTGAAACGTCCGGCGACGCCCCGCAGTACAGACAAGAAACCAAAACAGCATGAGGAGGTGCGATAACATGAATACCAATAATCTGAATACAGCCCTTTATGAAAAGATGGCCACTGAGCAGGAAAAATATAGGGACTGGCTGAAAAGCCAGCCCCCGGAAGAAATCCTGCACCACACCTATGAATATACTGTCCGTGAGGATATTGTGATGGCGATGGAGGAGCTGGAGCTGACCGACGCACAGGCCCAGGCGCTTTTGGAATCTCCCTCGCCGCTGGCGGATGTGTACCGTTATTTTGAAAAGCTGGAGACCGGCTATATGGATATGATCCGGGACAGCATTGAGAACCGTGCCGACGATGTGTGCAGAGCTAAAGAGGAACTGCGAACAACACCAATCTATCCCCATTCAGCTGCCTATGCGAGAGAACATGGGGAGCTGGAGCAGTACCGAGCTTCCAACAATGTAAATCTCCAATGCAAGGAGTCCATTGAAGCGGCGGTGCGGGAACACTTCGACGGAATGTATCTCAGCCACGATGCGGCAAAGGGTGTGATCGAGACCTATGGCATGGAGCGTGTATCTATGGTTCTGTCTAACACGATCCAGCTTCAGGACTGGGATGGGCGCTACTCCCGACGCAACAAAGACTGGGCCAAGACCATTCCTAATGATAATCCCGAAACCGTCCGTTGTGGTTATGCCTTAAACAGCCACCCTGCTGTGCTGGATGGTTTTATTGATCTGGTGCGTGAAGAACAGCAGCGCAGCCGTACCCAGAGAGAAAAACTGGAACCGTCCCGTCCCTCAGTACGGGATAAGCTCAAACAGGAGCTGCCCGCCAATAAGTCTGCCGCCCCGAAAAAACGGGAGCTGGAGCGATAACCATGGCAAAGCGCAAGCGGGATGTGCCGGTTCTGTTTTGGGTGTCCGCAGAAGAACTGGAACTGATCCATCAAAAGATGCAGCAATACGGGACAGAGAATTTGAGCGCCTATCTGCGGAAAATGGCGCTGGATGGTTATGTGGTCAAGCTGGAACTGCCAGAGCTGAAGGAGTTGGTCTCCCTGATGCGCCGAAGCAGCAACAACTTGAACCAGCTGACCCGCAAAGTGCATGAGACCGGGCGGGTTTATAATGCTGACTTGGAGGATATATCCCAGCGGCAGGAACAACTGTGGGAGGGTGTGAAGGAAATCCTTACCCAACTCTCCAAACTTTCATAACAGGGATAGATACTCCATTTGCGGAGGGAGGAACGGCGTTTCTTCGCCGCACCTTCCTCCGCTTTTTCTTTTTGTCTGTATCCTTGTCTTTTGCCTGTCCGTACCGGATAATATGAGTAGAATAAGAAGCGTAGCAAAGGAGTGAAAACAGATGCTGACCTTTGAAAAGGTGCTGGAGATTTTTGCGGATTACCTGACCGCAGACGAGACCATAGAAGTTTATATCAGCCGCCATGGATGTGTAAGAGTTGAATTTGACCAAGATTTTCACTATTGCTCTGGCGAGGTGTGCCATACTCCCAAGGAACTGTTCAATCTCTTAGCTGATGATTACCGGACTTATGTGGAGATTGAACTGACCAAAGGCAGACGGGAGTTGACGGAAGATGATGAGAGAGAAGCGGATGCCCTGTGCAAACGGTATCTGGAGCGTTGGAGGGAGGAACTGGAATGAAGATTTTGAAATGCTTGCTGATGATTGTAACTGCACCGGTCATTTTGGTGTTGACGCTTTTTGTCTGGCTCTGCATGGGGCTGATCTACATATCTGGTCTGGTGCTTGGTCTGCTCAGCACGGTAATTGCTCTACTTGGCGTGGCTGTGCTTATTACCTATTCCCCGCAGAATGGTGCAATTTTGCTGATTATGGCATTTTTGATTAGCCCGATGGGGCTGCCGCTGGCTGCGATCTGGCTGCTGGGAAAGGTGCAGAGTTTGAAATTTGCGATCCAGGATTGGGTGTATGGGTAAATGATGTGAATATAATTTGGAATGAAAAGAAGCAGGACAATGGGA